>Ga0065711_1034143_pt1 | contig 24237 bp, 17 predicted proteins | sample Hoacrofraction12_FD_59098 | JGI IMG/M metagenome (GOLD analysis project Ga0065711, IMG submission 59098) | Hoatzin crop microbial communities from Cojedes, Venezuela - Epithelial fraction 12 v2 (version 2) | ecosystem: Host-associated > Birds > Digestive system > Esophagus > Crop | place... | reverse complement strand
TGGAAGGGACCTCTGTGGGTCATCTAGTCCAACCCCCCTGCCGAAGCAGGGTCACCTACAGTAGGCTGCACAGGATCTTGTCCAGGCGGGTCTTGAATTTCATCTCCAGAGAAGGAGACTCCACAACCTCCCTGGGCAGCCTGTTCCAGTGCTCCGTCACCCTCAGAGGGAAGAAGTTCCTCCTCATGTTCAGACGGAAAAGTGGTCAGGCATTGGAACAGACTGCCCAGGGACATGGTGGAGTCACCATCCCTGGAGGTGTTTAAAAAACATGTAGATAAGGCACTTCAGGATATGGTTTAGTAGGAATGGTGGTGATGAGCAGATGGTTGGACTAGATGAGCTTAGAGGTCTTTTCCAACCTATGATTCTATCATTTTAGCAGATTTTTTTTTTCTCCATTGTTTGGTTATTTCTGTTCATGAAAGATGTAGGAATTAGTGGCCTTACTCTCCCATCATTTTGATGGAAACTGGCCTAGGGGCTTAAAAGTTACCAGACAGCTACTGAGACAGGTGGATCCAAAGGGAGCACAGTCAGATAGGACAAAGGAAATTAGGCTATAAAGAGCGCTGAATGAGAAGTTCAAGTTTTCTGGGAAACACACTTGCACAAAAAAATTCCAATATGATTTGTTAAAAGTTGGCAAAGTGATGCCAAAACACAGTGAAAGTCTTATACTGCGATGTGTCTGACAATGTTGACTGTTGACTGTAGGCTGATGCAACGTCTGTGGAAGCATGTTAGGAATTCAGGTCCAATGTGCTGTTCACCCAATAATCTGAAACATCGCAGTGTTTCAGAAACGATCTGTTACAAAATACTCCTTCTTTGTCCCCTTCTGGAGCTCGGGTTTCTCTCCCTAACCCCATGTGCTAGTAACCCATACCAGGTGAGATCTGCTGCCCGTCTTCGTGTTCATCCAAATGTCAGGCGTGCTCCAAGGGATGTTTAGTCGTGAACTATCCTTTTTGCATACCAGGAAGAAAGCAACCTTCCCTTGATCTTTGCTGAATGATTGGGATCTTGACATAGAGTTTCTCTTTTCCATAATGCCTCAAGGACGGTATTGACTCTTGGGTCTGTGTTCACAATTTGAGGCACGGCAGCTCTCCCGTGTCTTCTCTGAAGACTGGATGTTGTATTTGTGATCGTGGGCACATTCTACAGTTACAGATGCTTATACTCTGTGGCGGTCTAGGCTGCATGTTACCTGACGTTCTCCCATGTTTGTATGCATTGCAAACATCTCCCAGAGTCTGCCTGACCTGGCCCTGTGAGTCACGGCAGTAGGGGAGGAACAGGATGTGTGAGTGCTGGATTTATTGCCAGTCCCGAAGCTGCTTGAAGTGTTCTAGATACAGCTGCTAGGTCTCTCAAACTGTGCTCATTGGACTGAGGATCTCAAATTAATGACTATGACTGAAAGCACTGACCATCTGTATTTTCTGAACTTACAACAAAGAAAACAACAGTTAAGGTGAGGAAAAGGAAAGAAAGGGCACTCATTGCTTTCAAAAATTTTTGAAGAATCATCAGTTTTATTTAAGACTAAAAAAAACAGATTTGTATCTAGTAAAAGTGGCATTAGTGCAGAGCTAGATAATTAACATAATCATGTCTAATTTCAGTATAATTAGCATGCTGTAATTAGAAAAACCATTAGAATAATTAGAACATGTATAAAATTAGCGCGAAGGTATTTTACATATAGGATCTGTTGTACTGTTGGTTAATCTGACGTGGGTAGCAAAGCTGTTGTTGTCAGTTTGTGTTTCAGGTGGCTTCTGGATGGCAGCTCATGTACTTACGTGGCAGAGCAACTGGTGGAGGGTGGCAGTGGAAGTGGTATAGCTGTAGTTCTCTGCCGTGAAGTCTTTGCTGACAGAGAGTGTGTTGTCAGGCAAATAATTTTTATGGGAGAATGCTCAAGAGTGTAAATTATCCCTGTGTGGATTAGCAAGATTTTCGTGCCTGCGTCCAGCAGACAGCACGTTTTGGGAATGGCCATGTTGTACTTCTCCGGATAAAATTTGTCCTGGATCCTGTAGTCTTTGACAGGGCCGTGTCAGTTTTCACCAGCCAAAGGTGTAGTGGCCTTTTGAATTGTCGGGGGACGTTCATTACTGGAGAGGTTAAGATGCATGAAGACTATTTCATTACAGACCTGCAATGGTTACTGCATGCTTTCCCTGGAATTCATTGTACGTTCAGGAAGGTGTGTAAATCAAACAACCAGCACATCAGGCGAGGGGTGGGGGTGGTGGAGCTGAGCAGGAGGAACAGGAGGAATTATTGGATGCCCTCATAAAACTTTAAAAGGCTTGAATGTCGAGTTTAAACTCTTGGGGCCTTAAAACTTGAGTCTCAAGGCACTTCTACCTGCTGTTTCATCACATAAGCTTTTCACTGTTCATGAGCTGCAAACCCAAGATGATTATGGCTTCTATTTCCCTGCAGTGTATTTAATTTCCCTTTACTGTTGTCATCATACCCATGTCTGAACCACCTTTCATCTCCTCCTACCACTCATCATCCTTTCAGTTGTAGCCAGTGATGCATGGGCTTTTTAAATAGAGTGTTCCTTGTAGGCTCTTATATCAAAATCTGTTTAACCTCTGGTGCTTTCAAGCTTAAGGCAAAATCACTGCGTATTAGCAGTTCTAATGCGTAACTGCACTCAACAAGAGAGTTAGCAAATCTGCGGAGTGATACGGCAGCACGGCAGGGATCAGTGTGCTGCCAGCCGCGACTGGCGGCTCGGCTTTCCGCTCCTGGCTGAAGCGAGGGGTGCCCCATGCTGACCCGACGCGGCAGCCACAGACCTCTTGTGCCACGTGGCTGTGAACACCTGCTCTGGTTGACCTGTCCTTGTAGTGGAAGGGCTGAAGAAGGTCCTAAACTCAGCTGGCAGAGTAAGGAAAGCACTGGGCTCTTCTCCCTGATGCCACAGACAGGCTTTCCAGACATTTATTTGCAGTGGTTTTGTCCGGGGCAAACACCAAGTGTCTCATCCTCTGCTGTGCCTGCATCCCAGGGAGCCCCCTCGCTTCCTCCCTCTTCATTCTTTATCTCTGTGTGTGCTGTTTGTCATTGGGGTAATCTTATATGCTTGGGCCTCTGCTCTGCTTTAGTATTTAAGAGCAAACGCTCTGCACACACCATCAAAAATGTTTTACATGATACCCTAGGTGACATGGAGATTTACAGTCAGATAAAAGTAGCAGCATCCACAGCAAAGCAATTAAACTGACGACTCAGTGGCTCAAATTTGAATTTAGAGGCAGTTTAGGTTCGCATGCAGTTGAATCTCCCCTTTGGTTAGGGTTGGCTGGAGCAAAGCAAGAACAAGTAACAGTTCCTAATGTCTCTGCCAGAAAGTAGCTCAGGAAAGCTGCATTGCGTTGTCGTTTCCGTTTGGTGCTTGGAGTTTCTTCGTATTGGTTCCTTCATCACCCTGCAAACCAAGGGGAGGGGATCCTGAATGGAACCGTTAGCTCAGACATTACATTTGTTGGGTCAAGGCAACAACAACTGTGACAACAGAAGAACTTGTAGGTAGGGGTTCAGTTTGGTAAGTTCCCCATAAAATATTCAGTTAATGCAAGATGCTTCAGTTAACGCTGAAGTCCAGGGAGAATCTTATCACTTGATGGTCATCTTGCAAGAGAGAAAAATTTTGTGCTACACAGTGCTCATTTCCTAGAGTAAGGGAGCCTCTTGGCTCAGTTTAAGGCTTCTTGCCTATTTCCATCCCACATATTTATTCTATCAGTCCAGTTTTATAACATCTTAGGAATAATTCACTTGGTTTTCTTTAAAAGAGTCAGAAACCATGGCTAGGCATTGGATTGCAGAGTATCAAAATGCTTTGCTAATGAGAAATGGGCAAATGAATCTAAGGTAATAACTCCACTTTCCTTGAATATTTCCTGATGCCTGGGACCAAACCAAAAGCCAAGCTGAGCCTTACTACCAGGACGGATTCATGTTTTTCCAGTGTTGTTTTTCATTGGTTCTCACATCCCATCCCTGCTTTGGAGTTTGGGTTTGGATAGAAGCGACAGTGCTGAAAGGTTATGAAATGGTTGTTTCCATCATGTCTCTGGCCCAGTCAGCCACAGAAATAGTAGAAGTTTTGGTGGAGCCTCTGACAATTCATTTTCAGCCATGAACTTCGGGGAAGTCTATGGATGGCCTGGGAGAGGCTGGATTCTGGGGCTTTCAAAGCTGACTAGCAAGGTTATTCCTTTGGAAATGCAGACTCTGTATGGGAGATAATGGAGATAAATCTTTATTTGGTTCTGTTTCGGCACTGCTGCTAAAGTGCAAGCAGTAAAATGTTGAATAAAGGTTCCCCTTTTATCCCACCTTTGCAATGAGAAAACAGGGGGTGCTTTGGTTTAGCAAAACGTGATCAGTTTTTGTGATTTGGTTTTGCAGACCTCAGGCCAGGGAGGTTAGGGTCTGGCTTCCATTATATTCCAACCAGAAGGTTCATGCAGAAGAGCTGTTCTGCTCAGACTCTCCTGAATTTGTCCTAACTTCAGTTTAATCCCAGCAAAACCTAAACTCTCAGCCCTTCAGGGTCTGTCTGTCACTGTTGTTAATGCATTATGATGTACTGCGTAGGGTTTGATAGACAAATGAGCTCTTGGAGGATATTTATCATACACGCACACAAACACACACAAATGTGTGTATATATATATTGCACTATTATGAGGTTCTCTTTCATTTGACCACAGTGGTTTCTACTTAGCCACAGAAATCTCATGCATATACTAGCCAGCTCCTATTTTCATTTGTGCTGGGGTGAAATCAAAAATCTACTCGGCATGCTTCAAATGAAGGCAGACAGCGTGCCAACACCATGCCACCAAGGGAGAGAGCTCTGTGCTGTATTTTGTCTTCTCTGTCTTTATAGTCCTTGGTGAGCTGCAGTCTAAAATGGACCAGAAATACCAAAATGAACGTGATTATATGCTGGGTGTACTGGATGTGAACAATATGAAGAAATTTAAGATCAACCCTTATAAATACACTTACAGTTTATGCATATAACTAAATTAATAGCAGGCGTAACTCTTTTAAAAGTCACTTGACTTTAATTGACATGTCAATATAATTGGCAATTATCTTAATTGATATACATGGCATAAATATTGTGCTCTGGAAAGCTTCCAGCCCTTTTTTATTAGAGTATTAAGCCACAACATATGCAGATTACATGGAAATACCACTGAAGCATTTGTTAAAAGAAATTCCTTTCTTATGTCTCTTTCTTCTATTTTTTATATACATGTGTGTATATGTAAGTATGCTCAAGAAAGTCATGAGGACGTACTGAGTATTGTCAATACAGTCTTTTAAACAATTTCAAGTGATTCCACTAAGGGGTTTCTACAAGTTTCACACTCTGCTTTTGTGGAAATCAGCTTTCAAGTCAGTCAGGCTAGAGATTAGATCCAAAGATTTAAAACCCCTATAGATCAAAAGCAGATGCTCTTAGAAGACATTTCAGCCAAGACAAGCCGTCTGGGGACATTGTTACAGCGGGAGAAGACAATTTATCATTAAAACATGAAAGCCTCCGTTCAATAATAACCAGATGTATTAAAAAAAAGAAGGAAAGGAAAAGAAAAAAAGGGAGAAAGAAATAGGGGTGTCAAGGTCTTGATTCATTTGTCTCCCACTAGAAATCATCTTTATCCCATACTTAGGAAACGAGTGCAGATTCTTTGATGCCAAGACATAATATAAGAAAAATCGAAACTTTTCACGTTGTAAATCCTTGGCAATTGTCAAGGAAATTTTAATTATATAAAAATCTGTGATGCCTTAGGTAAAGATAAGAAGCAATCAAGTTAAAGAACAGTGTCCATGACTTAAAGTAAAAAGCAGGGTGGGGAAGATCTGACAGGAGCATTTCAGACCCTTCTCTCTTTGTTCTTACCAGTTTTCACCTTTCCCCATCTTCACTCTGACCTAATGCAACTCAGCGATAGTGCTTAGCTTTAACCTAAAACCTCCCCTCCAAGCCATTGCCAATGTCATGCAAGCATTCCCTGCAGAGCGGAGGGATTGCTGCCAGCCCCCGGCATGCGGGGAAGCCGAGGCAGAGGTGGGATGAGTTGCCCCCTCATGTGTAGCATGCCAGGGGGAGAGACAGCGGGGGAAATTTTGAAGATCTCCTTTACGCTGTAACCACTAGAGAGCATCCCTTCCCAGGGAAATGTGTAGCTCCAGGACACAGGAAACGCCTTGGCCGCCAGGACGCGGGGAGTAGGAAGTCCTCTTCCCTCTCCAGCCTTGTTTTACAGGCCATACTGTAGGAGAGTGGGTGTGATTAACAACATTTGTTATATTTAAAATCATTTCCAGGTCTGTGGTTAGATGTTTCAGGCTGAAGTTCCCTAGAGAACGAGAACATCTAAGGACTCAGAGCGAGTGATGTGAAGTCAGGACACGAATTCTTTCCCGTTGCCACCAAGTAGGTCACAGAGCAATCTGCCCGAGCTCCCCAGTCCACCTGCAATATGAGACACAAACCTCGTTGCTTTTCTGGTGGGAATATGGGAGTGAAATGCACATAAGATCAGAGAGATGGGAGGAAACTTGCTGAAAAATGTTTGCATTGATGTTGCTGGAAAACGCTCGCTCTTTGACATGGAAGCTTTTGGGAGAAGTATATTGGTTTTGGTAAAGCTCTGGGGAAACTGCTCCAGTTCAGGATGAAATTTCTGATCTGTTGGAAGGAGAGACCTGTCCATCCTGCACATGTTCACAGGGAACACACAACTTGTAGGGCTGTTTTGATGTCTCCTTTGAACCAGGCAGATTTGAACCAAAGTGTCTGATTCCCTGGGTATCCTGAAGGATGAGGTCCCCTACCTCTGACTGTGAAGAAAACCTTTTTCCTGGCCCTGAGGAAGCTTCCCAATAAAGCTGTTGTCAAAACCAATAGAGAGAGATTGCCAGATTCAATAAAATGTGATGCTCATTTTGCCTGTCACATTGAGTATCTTACATGTGAGGCTGCTTCCTGTCTAGCTTCTGCCCATGGTGTCCTTGATAGTGCATTTGAAAGAAAGAACCAATGGATTAGATGGGCAAAGATGATGATTAGCCGCTCAAGAGGGGAGGGAAGATAATTTACAGAGGCTTTCCTAGACTCTGTGATCAGAAAGTCTGGAGACGTAGGACATAGATGTTTGTGTATTTCCATGGCTCTCTGAGCACAGAGCACAGGTCAGAGGTCTTCTGTCTGTAGGTGGCTTCTGCGTTCCAGTAAAGCCCTGCTACAAGGGTTCAAAACCAGGAGATTTTGTTGGGTGAAAACATTTTCCAGGGAAAGTGTAAGGAGACTGTACCAAGGTCTGGAAAGCTTCCAGCCCTCTAGGAGCTGGAAGACTTAAGCAAACTAATTCCGTTGCTTTTTGTTTGAGTAAGAAAAGAAAGGCATTGCCATCTTCTAGTCCAGCAAGAACAGTTATGGTAGAAAGTACTTAGCTTTCTGGAAAACTCAACTTGGGTGAGCTGAAGAACTGTCACGATGGAAAAAATGAAATTAATTGTATGTTTATTTCTTCCCTGTGTGCCAAACAGTGTTCATGTCAAACAAAACTGTGTAGTGTGCTAAGCATAGTAACGATGAGGTGAAGTATCAGGAAGGCGTGAGATGGATGCTAGCTTTTGAGAGTTTGGAAACCCGTGCAGACCTACAGACCTGGGGGCAGCACTGGGGATGACAGCCCTTATGCAACACGTTTGCAAATTGCAACATGCAGCTATTGGCTGAAGGTACTGCAATTTCTGCTATTTCAAGTGGGCTTCATCTCCTTTGCTTCATTTGGGAAGAAATCTTTGCATCTGCCTTGGAAGGCAAATGTTTGTAAGGAGAGTGAACTGAAAGAGAGAAATTGGGTCCAGGGCCAGATTAACAGCTTTGCTGTCATCAGAAAGCTGAGTGCCATCTGTCTTGTTTTGACTCACAGCAGAAGATCTGACTTAATTTGATCCAGACTGGATCTGTACATGGATTTGGAAACCCCAAAAGTTTGGGATTTCACATTTGAGGTTCTCGCCATAAGTTTAAAGGCAGGAAAAATTGGAGAGAAGGGGCTGTTAAGCAATCGGGGGAAGACAAGATCAAGGAAAATCCGATTTACAAGGGGAACGACAGGTAGAAACATTTGCTCCTTCATTGTCCAATGTTGTTTCAGTTGTACCTATATATTCTGCATGTGCACAAACTCGCCCGTGCTTCTAGGTCTCTAGTGCCTGGGCTTTGGCAGGTGGAGATCCACTAGCACGTGGATGCCGATGGCCACCGCACTGCCACTGTGGTTGTTGTCGCTGTGCCTGAACAGAAGCTTGTCTGGGGCACAAGTGGTTCCTGTGGCCACATACACCATTTACACAGTGTGGGAAATCACACACATGCAAGTTTAGTGCAGAAGTGCACAAGCACAGACTCACACAGCCCTCGGGCCTTTTCTGTTAACAATCAGACCCATAAAGCACATTAAAATAAACCTATTTTTACAGCTCTGCACTGCTGTTCAGCCAAGCATTTCAAGCAGCAAACAAAAGCACCCACTGCTCTGGAAATATGAGACTTCATTCCTATCCAGGAGCACAATCTGTACTCGGGAGGGAGTTATGAAACCCTGCTTAAGTTCAGATTTGTATTCGGTTTTACATACCTTTCACTCACCCTACTGTAGGAGGTGTTTTTAATTTTTACCCTTTGATAGCTCCATACTTTTGTTGACAAACTATTTCCAAACAGTTTTTCCTCAGGGTTGTGAGAGCATTAGGCAGAAACACGGGAAGTTTTTTTCCCCCTTTTCGAGTGTAAACACATACGAGAGGAAAGTTGTTCAAGTGCAGAGAGCCTTCTTGCCAAATGTTTCGTGGTTGCCTGCATGGTGAGTTAAAGGGGGCATGAGAAGATGCTTTCTGCCCACTGCTGCTCTTGGCCAGGGCTGAGTTTAGGGTCATCACTGGTGGAGCATGCTGCGGGGCGGCTGCATCCCTCCGCGTCTGATCCGTCCTGATCACTCAGGCAAGGAGTGTGTTTCTTGTCAGGTACCAAAACGCTTTCTGGCTAGAGAACTCATGTATGCATCGAGGACAGCCTTGTAGCTTCACGACTCAAAGAGACAACTCTGGGGTGGAGAGGCAGCTACTGTCAGAGAGGCACCCTTTATGCAAAAAAAAGAAACCCCAAATAATACTCTCTGTCTTCAAAACAATGTCATACAGCATCTGGAATAAAAGGTTCGTGATTTTACCTGGAGATCCAAACCCAAAACAAATGAGCATTTGTAAAAATTGATTGTAAATGAAGAATTGTTTTTTCTCCTTCCAATTTTTCTTTGATTTTCCAGCAATCCATTCAAATAACATCACAAATCCTTTTGCATTTGTCAAGCAAAGTGAGCCACGTATTTTTCCCAAACCTTGCTTGGCTGTAAGGGCTTTAAATATTGCAACACTTGACATAAAGTAAAGATTTTTGCTGATAAGCGTGCGTAATGGTTCAAAACTGTTCCAGCGAGCAAATCTGGTTTCTCAAAGGTAAACGATACAAAAAGCTGGCCTTTGATTAAATATTCCAGTCATTACATGCTAATGGTGCATGAAGCTGTGATTTATCAGCCAAAACAATGTGCTGGAAAATGAATATAATTCATTAAGCTTGAACCGAACTCCACTTGAGCTTTCCACTGACAATAATTCTTGGCCGCGAGGAATCAGTGTCGTGCCGCAGAGGCCTGTTTGTAGGAGACTTCTCATTTTTTATGCTGCTCTGCTCTTGAGACACAGACTCTGCCACCTGAGCTCTACTCCGCAGAAAACAACCACCTGAGCATCCATCAGCAGCACTGCCCTCAGCTACTTGTAAAAGAACCAGAGGCCATGGGGAATTATTTCTCTTGCATAGCTAACGTTTCAGGCGCAGTGAGCTGGTCTCTGAGTGCCCTGAAAGGCGTGACGTTCAGGATGAGCAGGGACAGATCCTCACCAGAGTGCAATTTCAGGGCCTCACTTGGCCTCAGCGCAGCAATGTTGCTCTTCCAGCAAAGAGCGAAGATGACAAAGAGTTGTTTTAACTCATGCTGAGTGCAGGCAGCGCGCGAAGAATTACTGCTCAGCTTTGGCATAGCGCAGCGTACCCCTCCTCTCCGCCGGCTCCTGCCTCGCTGCTGGGAAGCTGCGGGAGGATGGACTGGTAGCAGATCCCCTCACCGTGGCCTCCTGCCTCCGCCCTGTGAGAAAAAGTGCTGGGTGCCAATGGGATATAATTACTTGTCAGGCTGCAACATGTTTATTTTTAGGCACGCCAATGTGAGCTGGGGACACGGGCTGATGAGAAGTGGTTTCGTGCTCTTTGCTACCTCCAAAGAAGGGTGTTTGACAGTGCTGGAGTGCAGGGCTGGAGATGGTGTGCCTGCTGCTAGCAACACGTGTGGCTCTGTTTTGATAACATCCTGGGGCTGGTTATCGTGTAATGACAAGGAGTTAGGTCTGTTTATTAAAAAAAGATGTCTGTTTTGTTACTGTGTCTTTGCTATAAAAGCAGTTGGGGAAAGGAGAGGAGATGCCAAAATGATTGTTGGTGTGGCTACAGAGGACGTTCATCACTGCAGAGATATTTGCACCATCAGATTCAACTCTTCATGTAAATCAGGGTCAGGAAGCAGTTTAGTCTGTTCCCCATAGTCTCAAAACCTCAAAACCACCATGATTAAGTTCCTTCTCGCCCACTTTGCACATCTAGCCCAACACCAAAGACATAAACCAGAAGAATTTCCTGCCCCTCACATCACTTTATTTCTGTGTTCACAAACACAGAAGAGAAATAACAAAATGTTTTATAAAGTTTAACCAAAACAAACTCCTCAAGCCCATGAAGCTTTAGAAGGAGACAAGGGGAGAGGGAGGAAAGTGGTTTTGGCCAGAGAGGTGTACACACACGTCTGGAATTCGTGCCCTGGCTGGTACGTGGTCATGGGGCTTGAGCAGCAGCGGCAGTGCCGGGACTCACCGGTGGCACTGCTGCCCAGAGCAGCTGCCCTGGAGGGCAGCCTGGTTGTCGTTGCTCCCAGCAAAGCCAGAAGTCTAGATATGATGGGAAGAGGGGCAAGGATTGCAAGCACCATTCAGGAAAGTCTCCCAACACAGCATATGCTTGATCTCCTCGAGCTGCAGTGTTGCCGTGCTTTCTGCCCGTGTTGCTGCAGCACGAGGTGTCCAAACCGCGCTGGGCGTCCACCGGCAGCTGCTGTAGGCTCCAGCCTGGCCCAGCCAGGACTGAGCCAGCAAATGTGCTCTTGGGACATCACGTCTGCTGTGGATTTTCTGCTCCAGACACTCCAGCGCTGGGCTGGAGGAGCCTCTTTGTCCAAGCTTGACGGTTTATGTCAGGGATGATGGATGGCTCTGCTTGTACAAGTAGGTTGCACCTGCGGTTAGCTGGCAGCGTGCGTGCAGCCGTCCTGGGAAGGTGACGTGCCACTGCTGCGTTAGTGGTGTGATTGACTAATTTGCTTCTCCTTTGATCTAGCAGAAAGCACTTGACGATTTTGGAAGAAGGAGGAAGGGAAACCCCCTCTCACCTCAGCTGCGTCGTGTAAGCAGAGGCTGTGGGCTGTGCGCTGTGCTGGCAGCGTGCTTCTGGGTCGGGGCAAAGGGGGTCAAGAACGGGACTCAGTCTGGCCTCTCAGGCAGCGATCAACCTCTGCAGCTGGAAAAAAAGCAGGGTGCTGGGTGCTAATCTGGAGAGTGGGATGGGTGAGCTCTTTGTTGCAGGCTGATTCTGGGAAACGAAAGGATGTCGGGGGCACTGAAGGCACGCTAGCAAATCAACGGGTGACTGAAGAGTTCATGGTGCTGTAGATCCAAGAAGCAAAGGAGGTGGGAACTGGATTGTCCTCACTGAAAGCTAAAGGTATGGTGGATGTCTGGTGACTCTGTTGTGTAGAAACCAGTGTACAGAATCACAGAATCACAGAATCACAGAATGGTAGAGCTTGGAAGGGACCTCTGTGGGTCATTTGGTCCAACCCCCCTGCCGAAGCAGGGTCACCTACAGCAGGCTGCACAGGACCTTGTCCAAGCAGGTCTTGTGTTCCCTTTGCTGCTGTTCCTCTTGGAGGCTCAAATTAGATGCCAGGATAAGAGCTGTGATCATACGATATGCCCGCTGGTTTTAGGGACAGGACCTTTAGAAGTGGACGGAGTGCCTTCCCTGAGCCACGGAAAGGAAGCAGTATCAGGACAAGAGCGATTAAATACCTAGGAGTTTTTCCAAGGTCTGCCACAGACTCTCCATACGAAGTTTGGAAATTCCTGCATCATCTTGTTCCCCCTTCAGCAGTCTGAGTGCAGCCCCGAGGAAGTGCAAGCACATCCTTTTGTCCACTCTTTATTTAAATTACCAGATCTTCTGAGCAGGTATTATTTTCTGTCTGGGTTTGTAGAGTACCTACCAACAGGCGCAATGCCATAGCAAGTTGTGAGCAGAGACTCAGATCTTCCAAGATACTTAGGTGCCTAATTCCTGTTCAGTAAGAGCTCCTGCTTACTTTGGAGATCTGGGTTTAGGGCACAGTGGGCCACAAATAAACCTCCTGGCACACTTCATACTTTTTCAAAAGAATAAAATAATTGTTAAAGTCTGTGTGCCTGCATTGCTAACCTCTCAGACACATTTTGATTTATTGGAGGACACAATTTTAATCTTGAGCTTCCTTCTCAATATTCATTCATTACTTTTTCCATTTTAGCTTACGTTCCCTGTTGCTAAAACTAACAAAATGTTCATGTTAACAGAAAGTCTTCTCCCTGCTGGGCCCCAAATTAAACATTCCTGGAAAGGCAGGAGGCAGTTGCTTTATTCTGCGTTGCGAATTAGCATGTTTGCATAACTTAATGGTCAGTGCGTCAGGCAGGAATTCCAGAAGAAATCAATCTTCAGCACTGTGTTTGACTTCATGGGCCGAGCGTCCTCCTTTCTGTACGGCATCGCCACGTAGGCTGCTGAAATGGCCTTCTAGTGCGGGGCTATCCATCACTGGCTTTGTGTCTGGTTTCTGTGAGGAAACCACAGAGAATGAAAATACGTCAAATAGCTTACTGAAAAGCAGACTTGCCACTTCTCAGAGCAGAGAGCAAGCAGTAGCACATCCCATTGAGGAAACCAGCTCTAGCTTGTGAAGAAGAGTACTGCATTCTTCCACCTTCAGCGGACACTCCTCAAAAAAACGTCTTTACTTCCAGCTTCTGTTCTCTTAGTGCTGTGAAACCCCATGTGAGGGATCTGGGGAAACTCCTCTCCAGTGCCACCGTATGTGTTGTCTCAGCTGCAGCGTATGAGCTGCTTTGGAGGAGGAAACCACCCATAAGCACATTATTTCCTGTCCTGTGCTCTGCAGAATTTTCTTCTTAAAGAAAACAGCTCAAGATTCTTCCCAAATGTAAATTTTTCGTGTGTGCTCAGAGTGTTTTCCTTGCCAAGCTGAGGCCTGATCCAGTCAGATAAAGGGAAAAAACTCCCTTGGACTTCCACAACGGTGAAGGTCTAATGGATGGTGTGTGTTTGAAAGAAGAGGAGGGGAGGTTACCGTGCTTGTAAAAATTACACCGCGTAGGAAGTACCATCACCAGTGTTTCTAAAATCTGGGGTGGTGCTACCGAGCTCACAAGGTGCTGATTGAAATCATTGCTGCGTACCCTCACTGCTACTATTTATGTGTGTTAACAAATTGCTGAGGCAATCGTGGGCCAAGATCCAAATGGATTAGCTGCCATACAAGCTAAACCCCCAAAAATAAGCCCTGGCTAGGGAGTGCACGGTCTATGAGCAAGGTTTGCCCACCCTTATTGCCCACGAGCGCTGCCTTATCCTATGTGGTGTTTCACTAAAGTGCGGGTCGGACAACCTCATGGCGAACATTTGCGGGGAAAGTTTTTTAGTAATTTTCGGGCTTTTTAGTAATTAAAATATGAACACTCTAGGGATCCTGAATGTGTATTCCCATTGGTGGAGCCCACCCTTCATGTTTCCACCTAGATCCACCCAAAAATTCAGGACATGGTTTCTCATAGCATTTTATGGCAATCCGGGAATACAGAAGGATGATTCCTTGAAGAGCTGATAGGACAGAGTTACTGAATGGTCTCTTTCCTTCGTTCCGAGCAGAGTTACTTCAAAATTTTGGGTTTTAAAAATTCCTAGAACTGATTAAATGAACATTTTTTTGCACCAGAAGTATTTACCCTGGTTTCTTAGAACAGGTAATACCTGTTTTTAAAAAACAACAACGTGCAGAATGTTAATATTTTAAATATTTTTGCTAGTTCTGTGTCTTAGAAGATTTGCAGCCTTTTTGCGTGTTTATCTTATCGCCCACACAGTATTTCTCAGATAGAGTCACAGAATCACAGAATCACAGAATAGTAGGGGTTGGAAGGGACCTCTGTGGGTCATCTAGTCCAACCCTCCTGCTGAAGCAGGGTCACCTACAGCAGGCTGAAAAGTCTAGAAAAGCCATTTCTGTTCTATCATCTCATTCAATTTCGTTCTACTGTCATTTCCGTATTTCTTTCCACCTGGTCCCCTCTTGCTTTTATCTTGCTGTGTTCAGTCAGCCCTCACAGCCAAACAAGTTAAAACACCAGGCGTTTATCACTCCGTGGTAGTATTTTTGTACTGCTTTTTGCTCAACACTTTGTGTTTTTCCTTTTGAAGACACAATGGTAGGCTTCCCAGACAGGCAGTAAAATTTCTTCTTTTATTGTTCAAATCCACTTAAAGTAATGGCAATATGTTTAAAGACTTTTTTCTTGTGTACATCAGAAAAGAATTATTGAGATTTACAGATAGGCAGCGGTCCTGTAAAACTTGTCTTGTCCACTGTCAAGCATCAGGATTGAGAGTCTAAGTTAACAAGATCCTCAAATATCTTGGATGTGTCTTTTAAAACCAGATACCTCATTTTCTGAAATATACTGCATAGGACTGAATTTTTTTAGTATATGATCATATTTTTTCGCTTTGTGTATTTATGAAATATGAAACTAATATATGTTATCAATGCATAAGAGCTCTCCAAGTTCTCCTTTCTAATAAGTTCCCTCTTTTGCTACAAGAAATTGTTTTCTTTGGATGGATAACCACTAACTCCTCTCTGCCATATTGCAAATTATGAAGTGGCTTTGGATGTCTGCTTTCTAAATGAGTGTATTTGATGTAATAAGTGCCCAGACATAACTGTTGTCTTAAGCTGGTTGAATTATTCATTACAAGAAATATTGTTTTGTAACGACATTAATTCTCCTTATAACTGTTCAGTGGACGATTTATGGGAACACAGGCCATGCTACAGGTTAATTTATAAACTGCTAGCACACGCTTTTTATTTTTGATTAATTTGTGATTAGTTGCTTGAATCGTCTGATGTTGACTCTGGGTTTTGATGGGACAAGAGAAGTGTGATGAATAGGAGAAGAATGAACTGTGAATTCAGATTTGTGATGCAGCAGCACCCATCACAAATGCACAGAAGCATTTGTAAATGAGAAGGGCAAGCATCACCCCGACGGTTGTCCAGCTGAGCATCCCCTGAGATGAGGAGTGCATGCAGAAAAAGATCAGGCAAGTGGACTTTGCCACTGAAGTGTTCTTGGTGTCCTGGCAGTCAAACCTCTCACCGGTTTTATTTTAGGTGAAGGAGAGTTTTAAGATAAGAGTCACCAAAGGCAATGAGGTGTAGGAGAAAACAAGACAGAGCAAGTGAGTAAATTTCTTTGAAAATGTGGGCAGGGGTGAGGAAGGCATCATGGGACAGCTGGTAATGTAAATTGACCCTTTGATACCAAATGAGAGATTATCACTAGAAAGAGGTTGTCCTTGAAGAGGTGAAGACAGATAGTTTTGGTTCAGTAGCCAAAGAGGAAAAGAGAGCAAAATAGAGGTACAGGTGAGATCATCAAAATGATGGGATTCATAGCAAGAGTCTGGAGGAATATGTGCCCAAAATATATTTGTATCTCAAGCTCGGAAAAGAAGGTGACGTGAGGACTCAAGCAGGTAAAGAGAGGCAGGGTCTTTAAGTGTCTGGATGGAAAGGAAGGCCCTGTCTTACGGATACCTTACTGGAAAAATGTGGAAGACTTTGATCTAAGCTGAATGTGGAGACCTATAAGACCTCAAGAGAGCTCCTATTGATGAGGACACCCACCCAGGCTATGGTCCTGAGGGGTGGGCAGGAGAATTACTCTCACCTATAGGACCCAGGATGTCTCCCTGAAGGGTGGTGGTGGAACTAGTCTGTGTAGGTTGAGTAACATCAGTTATAGGTGTCTTATTGATTGGCGGAGAGTGCAAGCTGTCGTTCAGGAATTTGGTGAGGGTGGTGGTATAGGGTCAGTTTTGTTTTAAATGACAGAAAATGGAAGCTGGTGGTGTCCTCCTGGGCAGCAGTCAGCTTGAGGCTGCTTGTAGTGCGGGCATCATGCACAGGTGTGTGAACTTAAATGTTGTGAAGGCTTTCTTGTTAACTTTCCTCCTACGTGTAAGGATGTGTGATAAGGTTAGATACAGACCTTGGAGCGCCTGCAATGAAAATACAGACACTTGTCCTAGGAAACATGACTTGATTTGGAAGCAGGGATTAGATTCTTTAGCTGAGCAATACACATCCAAAGCTGTGCAGGCAGCAAAATATTCTTAGTATCCACTGGTTGGCCAGCAACGCAGGGGAAGGTTCAAGCCATTCAACAGTATCTGTCATGAAGCTGCTATTTATTCATCTTTATTATACTAAAGTTCCATGTGTTTTTGCTATTCTACGAATATGCTGGTCTGGCAAAGTTCTTACAGATCCCTAAAAAGGTGACTGTTTTTAGAATTATGTGTTGTTCCTGGTTTCTTTTTTTTTAAATTTTATTTTGTTTTTCAATGGCTAGAAATCAATTGATCTTTCTGTAACTGGCAAGCTGGGGTAAAGCATACTTAGAAAAAGCTATATCCCAAGGAATTTTTGGCTTGCTTTCTTAAACTATGGCAGGACATCCTGATGCTATGAAATTACATGGAAAAAAAAGTCTTGGAAGAAAAGTTTGGGATTAGTAGCTTTGTTACTGAATGGATTTGATGAGTTCCTGCTTTGATAGGAACATTATGATGTTGAAAAGTAACAAAATCTTTGAAGAGCTCTGGCAGATTTCGAGATGAAAATTGAATGCAAAACTCTGGAATGTTTTAAAGAATAGGTACTTCATGTTTATTGAGTCCCCTCCATGACTTATAGGTACTAAGCTTGTCTTTACAACAGAAACATCTGGCTTCTTTGCTGTCTTTATTATATTATTCCAGTGATTCAGGAAAAAAAATAGCACTGAGAAGAAAGGGAAGCAAAGCAAAAAAGATACATTTGTGGAGAAGGACAGTGAATAATGCAATAATTTACCTCTAGATCCACCTCAAATATTGTATCGAGCGAGACTAACACAAGGGAGAGGGAGAGAGCGGACATCTGGACGAGCAGTTTTTCAGATTACCAGAAATTTGTGACATGTTACTTGGAAAAGATTTGAAGAAGATTTATTTATTTTTCAAATATTCTGCTGTTTTGTATTGTTCTAGCACACATGGCATTCATATAAATCAATTATAATAATAATGCTAGTCTATGAATATAGCGTCTCATCCACAGCCCACTGAGGTCTGTGGGAGGGCTTTCCATTGCCTTCTCTCGGCACTGAGTCAGCCTCACTGAGAGCCTTTGATCAACCAGTAACAGCCATTAAATCCCCACACGTCCCACTGCGTGGGAGAGGTGGCAGTTTTCATTGCACATTTTGCTGCTGGATGCAGCGAGGAAGGGTGCATGTGGGTGACTGGTGTTGCAGAAGCTGGACCTTGTCGATCGCCTCTCCTCCACCACTGACCTCTCCTGGTTCCTGGTGATCGGGGGGACCCTGGCAGGTTTATGTTGCTGTACTTGACAGGTTCATTTGACTGCTGGAAAGCTAAGAGTCATTAAAGTCTTGGTACATAGCTTATGTTACACAAAGGAGTGGGAGATACTGAAATATCTACTGAAGCCTGCTGCTTTGGAGGAGCCCAGCAGACCATCCAGTTAGGAAGGACCCAGTAGCCACAAATATGCTGAGCTGTGGTACTCATGTTACCACCAGGAAGATCTGACCACCAGAAATGGGTTTGAACCAATACAGCCCACTTCCCAGTTGTGCTAAGAGCATGCACGCAGCCTGCCGAGGCAGCTCAGCTGACAGCCCTGAATTGCTTTAGTTATGAAAGCCCATTTATTTCTGAATGTGGGACCGTGTGTGAGATAAACATGGGGACTGGGAAAGCAGTGTAACAAAAGCGACATTGTGTGCTTGGTTTTAGCCAATAGGAAAAAGCAATCAGCTCATCTTCAGCTCAGCTATGGCTTCTATAACTCACTCACTCAGCTACTGTTGTTTTCCCAATAAATATTTTCTGAATGTACAACTAGGAAAAGAGTCTATTGTTTAAATCAAACAATTCTACATCACATTAAACACAGTGCTTTTCTCTTTATTATCTGTTGATGAAGAGAAAAAGATGTCTCCCTAAGAAAAATAATATTACATTAAAATAAGAAATGATGGTAAAGGAGTAAATCACATTTGCTGTGTAGCAATATAGCAAAAAAGCGTCCTCACTTCCCAGAGCCTCTCCATCACTAGGGAAATCCAGACTGCTTGGAATTACTTTTAAGCATGTGCATCCTTAAGTAAAGAGAGTAGGAACAATTAATTTGATTTTGAGTAGTTGTCTTCCAAATAAATTCCATTCCACAGCGCTGGTAGTGGTTATTTGGTAAAAGAGAATAGAAAAAAAGAGGCAGACCATGCTCAGGCCATGGGACTTTGGGTTCGTTTTCTAAAGGGTAAAGTTATTTTGTCTTGAGCTTGAAACAAACCAATCCAGACATGTTTAATGTAAAAGATATTGCACTAGTTTGCTATTGATATGCCAGCAAAGCTCTAATCCAGCGCCGGTTAACGCTGGTTAGTGAGACGCTGTTGACTCCAGTGGGCTTTGGAGCAAACCCAGAGACAGTTTCGTGTACTAGCTAATAATCCTACTGCAGGGTGGAATCAGATTCCTGGCATTTGGCAGGATTTTCCTCATTTATTTCATTAGGCTTTGAATTTTGTTGTGGTGATATTCATCTCGCCCTGTGTTAACAGTGTCAGGATCTGGTGTCTTATCATTTAGGCTCACTTTTTTATCAGAGGCCAACATTCAGAGGGCAGCTCAGCTCAGCTGTCTCCAACTGCCTGCTCTGGCCGTGTTTCTCCAGATGCTCCCGTCTCCCTGGGCTCAGTATGATGGAAAGAGCCAAACTGGAGAAATGAGGCAGCTATCAGATAAAATCAATCCCACCTCTGCTGATCCCTGTGCAGCTAACATAGGGTATTCTTAGGGCATCAAAGATTCAACTGAATTACTTGGCACTTGAAAGTCATTGAGAATATCACAGAGAATCAAAATCAGAAAGTTATTATGAATGATCATAAACATAATAGAAAAAGAATAATGAATGCCGTACTTTCTGTTTTCATCCAAAAACCACTTAGTCCCAAATGGATAAAGGGGAGGACACGACATGGACAAATCTTCAGCATTTACAAGTAGTGTGAAAATAGTGCCATCCTGAGAATTACTTTGATTAGCAGCAGTAGCAAGCTCTGAAAAGAGATCAAGACTCACTGAAGAGCTTACAATATACATACATGGTAAAGGATGCCCTCTAAGGAGCATGGAGACTGCTAAATAAAGAGCTAGTATTGGGGGAAACCAAAGTTAGTGACTGTTTGCTCTGTTGTTGGGAGAGCCCAGACCAGGACCCCGCACTCCCTTTCTCCTTGTTCACTTTGTTCTCCCACTTATGGGACAAGTCAAGAAGAGAGATTTCAGTCCTAAATAAAATTATTACCTGAATTCATCACGCAGCTTTAAGGAGAACCTTGATTCATGTTTGCAGCAGACACTTACTTGTGCTATTCTTAAGGAATAATGCATTCTGTTACTCTTTCTTTTCTCTTGAAATCACTTGAGTTGGTTTTGCCAGCACGGGTGACTTCTCCTGGGCCTAGAGCCATCGTGGGTTGGGCTGTGTGCTCGCCTTATCTCACCAGTGAATCAAGCTCGGGCATGCTCGGTCTTTGCATGGGAGATTGCCAGGGAGAATCCAGGCTGCCGGAGGAATGGTGGTGAGGTTTGCGAGGCGAGTTTTCTCCGTCTGAGTCAGCGCTGAGCCATTGAGTCAGCCTGCTGTTCGGGGGTGGCACGTTCCCTCTGCCATCGTGAGTCATCTGCTGGTTCTGCTTAATATCAAAAGGATGCAGTGAATGAAAAACAAAACAAAGAACAAAACCAAAAAGCCAAAGTGTTTCAGACCTTTGCTTTAAATAAATGCTAATTTTACTGATACTTAGATGAGCAAAGGAAGACATGGTGAAATACAGTGAGATATATATGCTAGGGTGAAGGCTGCTAAAGGTCTGTTCAGTCTCCTTGCTCCAGGCCCTGAGAATATTCAGGCAAAGCAAGACTGGATTGACAAACGATGAAGAGAATTGCCTTTTCCACATAAGATGTCATTCATTAAGCAGTAGAGCCCATTGCTGTAGGAAGGTACCTGAGACGTGAAATTAGCTAGCTTGAAAGGGGGTCGAAGAGATGATCAATGTGGGCATACTGATCTCCACCCAAGGGCTGCCACTCTGAGGTGCTACTCAGAGCCATCTGCATTTGCAACCAAGATATTCAAGAGCCTTGAGCATGTTTTTTGGAGAGGCGTGAGGGACGCAAGCTGTTTTAGCCCTGTGAAGAGGAGTTGCAGGAGTGATCGAATAGCCTCCTGCAGCTGTTTAAAGGGCAGTTACAAAGATGTTAGTGTCAAACTGTTAGGAATGCCAGATGATAAAACAGTGAGCGGTGAGCAGTAACAAATTGCAGCTTGGGAGGTTTAAATTGGACATAAGGAAAAATTTTTGTGAAGGAGGGTGGAGCAGCCCTGGAAGCACTCCTGGTTACCCGAGCCATCATGGCATCTCTGTCCTTGGAGGCTTTCAAGACTTGGCTAGACAAACCGTTGGCTGACCTGACCTACTGTCAGCAATAGTCTTGCTATGAGTGGAAGGTTGGACTGAAGACTTTTAGAGATCGCTTCCAACCAGCATTTCTGTGATCTTATGATATCCAATGTGGAATTTCCTTAAAATTATGTCATTAAAAATTGAGTCCCTGGAACTTGCCAGTCTCCTTTGCAAATCCCTTGTCCTGGTTTCCCTTCTGCTGGTGTCTTTTTTCATCTACACTGCCAAATCACATTCTATCCCTTCACAGGGTATGTCAGCCAGTGCACCGACATGAAGAGTATCCTCTCTGCTTGCTGAAAAAATAACCAAAAAGCATGGTTTTGCTTTTCGTGGGGCTTCCACCACCTTCTGCAAGTCTCTTCGTCTGGTCGATGGGCTGAAAAAGCTTTTTTAGCCCCCAGCTGGCATTGCTTTACTTCTAGTGAAGTTTTGAAGTACTTCTGGTTTCTTGTTTGAATCCTTGGTTACCAGCTTCATCCAAAGGAAAGACAACTGCAGCTTTAACCAACACTTGAAAAACAGAATGGTAACCTAATTCCACTCTGTTATCAAGTCTTGTGGCAGGAGAAACCCACATCTCTTTAGTGAAATTATCAGAAAAGACGGAAGATTTGAGGCTGTGCAGTTCTGTCTGCCGTCTCTCATTGCTATTGCCATGGAGATGCAACCACAGTAGGCCGCCATCCAAAGCTGAGCCAGACATATTTTACATAATAAGAAGATATTTTGAAGTGTTTGGGCAGATAAGTGAAAAGCGAGTGGCAATCTGCTCCTTTTATTTTTTGTCACTGGCTATTTGCTTTCTGGGATGGAATAATTTATTGTTCCTTTTCTGTCCAATAGGAGAGATAAATGAGGGTGAATTCTTCAATGAACAAAACATACATTTGGAAACATCATTTTAGTATCAAAATGAGATTTCCATAAGAACTTGCTGAATGAAGCTGTAGCAGTATGTCTTGATCCCTCAGTAGGAAAGGAAAAGCAGCCAGAAATTTCAGGACTAAATCATTTTGTAGTTTGTCATCTTCTTTCTTTGTTATTTTTTTGTTTATAGAAAAAGTTAATTTATTGAGCATGGAAAAATACCAGATTGACGGGTCTGGAAAAGAAAAGCCTCTTTTAATCCAGAGTGCAGATGTGGCACAGCCAGGATTAATGCAAAATGCCTCCCTGAGATCCAAAGAAATCATTGCAAGTCGTTTGGCAGACCACGGGCTCTCTGCCGCGGTGCTCATCCAAGGCTATTTCAGAGGGCACAAGTGCCGGCCAGTGCTGAAGTGCTTAAAAGTCAGTTGCGCCTCTGAGTTTCTCTGTGCCACTCCTGTTGCCGAGCCGCTCTGCCAAGGGGAGCCTGGTGTAAGGGAGAGGGAAAGAAGGCCAAAATGTGGAGGTTTATGCTCATTAAGAAGTCATTGAAGTCACCAGACAGGCTGTCAGCAATTCACTGCGACAGAAGCTCATGGAGATCCAGAATGAAACTGTCTTGACAAAGTTGGCATCATTTCTGGTTTCTATAGAGACGATCCTGCCTTGAGCAGGAGGGAGCTGAGTTTTGACCTGAAAGCCTGAGAGCTTGGAAATCTCCACTTCCAGGCGCTGAGGCTCGACACCTCTCCAGATAAGAGCTGGTTAGCGCTGATTTACACAGGTACGAGGTTTCATTGTTTGGTAGCAAGGCAGAATAGCCTAATGCATGAGCATAGCATGAGTATAAAATCATAGAATCGTAGAATAGTTTGGTTTGGAAGGGAACATTAAAGGTCATCTAGTCCAGCCGCCCTGCAGTGAGCAGGGACATCTTCAACTCGATCAGGTTGCTCAGAGCCCCGACCAACCTGACCTTGAAAGTTTCCAGGGATGGGGCATCTTCCATCCCTCTGGGCAACCTGTGCCAGTGTTCCACCTGTTCCAACTTCATTGTAAAAAATTTCTTTCTTATATCCAGTCTAAATCCCCCCTCTTTTAGTTTAAAACCATTATCCCTTATCCTATCGCTACAGGCTCTGCTAAAAAGCCTGTCCTTGTCTTTCCTATAAGCCCCCTGCAAGTACTGGAAGGCTGCAATAAAGTGTCTCTGGAGCCTTCTCTTCTCCAGGCTGAACAGCCCCAACTCTCAGCCTTTCCTCACAGCAGAAATTTTCCAGCCCTCTGACCATTTTTGTGGCCTCCTCTGGCCCCACTCCAACAGGTCCATGTCTTTCCTGTGCTGAGGGCTCCAGAGCTGGACGCAGGACTCCAGGTGGGCTCTCACCAGAGCAGAGCAGAGGGGCAGAATCACCTCACTTGACCTGCTGGACACACTGCTTTGGATGCAGCCCAGGATACGGTTGGTCTTCTGGGCTGCGAGTGCACATTGTTGGCTCATGTCCAGCTTTTCATCCACCAGTACTTCCAAGTCCTTCTCGGCAGGGCTGCTCTCAATCCCTTCATCCCCCAGCCTGTATTGATACTGGGGGTTGCCCTAACTCAGGTGCAGGACCCCTGCACTTGACCTTGTTGAACCTGATGAGGTTCACATGGGCCCACTTCTCACGTTTGTCCAGGTCCCTCTGGATGGCATCCCATCTTTCTGGCGTGTCAACTGCACCACTCAGCTTGGTGTCATCTGCAGACTTGCTGAGGGTGCACTCAGTCCCGCTCTCTAGGTCACTGATGAAGACATTAAGCAGTACTCATCCCAGTATGGATCACTGAAGGACATTTCTCATTGCTGATCTTCATCTGGGCATTGAATCATTGACCATTACTCTCTGGATGCGATCATAGAATCATAGAATCACAGAAAGTTTTGGGTCGGAAGGGACCCCTAGAGGTCATCTAGTCCAACCCCCCTGCAGCGAGCAGAGACACTGCTAACTAGATCAGGTTGCTCAGAGCCCTGTCCAAGCTGGTCTTGAATGTTTCCAGGGATGGGGCCTCCACTACCTCTCTGGGCAACCCGTTCCAGTGTTTCATCACCCTCATTGCAAAGAATTTCTTCCTTATATCCAGCCTAAACCTACCCTGTTTTAGTTTAAAACCATTACCCCTCGTCCTGTCACTGCTGTCTCTACTAAA
>Ga0065711_1034142_pt1 | contig 24237 bp, 15 predicted proteins | sample Hoacrofraction12_FD_59098 | JGI IMG/M metagenome (GOLD analysis project Ga0065711, IMG submission 59098) | Hoatzin crop microbial communities from Cojedes, Venezuela - Epithelial fraction 12 v2 (version 2) | ecosystem: Host-associated > Birds > Digestive system > Esophagus > Crop | place... | reverse complement strand
AGCCTATCATCTTTAGCATGAAACCAGATCTTTCTAATCCTTTGCCTAGTCCTTGCTAATACAGATTAAAGCACAGAATTAGCAGTCAGTGAGATGGCAGAGGGGAAGCTTACCCTTGGCTTAGCTAGCTGTTTAATTTTCTCAATTTCTTCATCAGACATGACATCATAGTATCGTACAATATGAGGGCTATCCCACTCATCTTCTTCCTTAAAGGGAGCTATGAGGAGATGAGGGTTTCTGTTTCCATCGTGGTATCTACAAAACAGTCTTTTCTGTCTTCGAGGTGTCTGAAACAAAATGCCAAACAAAACACTGTTTGCTCAACCACCTTTCATGAGCTTGAAACAGGCAAGGCAAAAGAAAATGAGCTTCATTCCACAAACACTGTAAAACCCATCAGCTGACTAGCAAATTTAAGAGGTAAGCACGAGTGATTCTGCAGTTTACTGCAACTAAAAAACAACCTATGCCACTCTGGACACCACTGAGCAACATCTGAAACACTAACCTTTAGGAGAATTAAATCATAATAGGTTCCAGATTAAGCAAACAACTACATAAACAGTAAGCTGTAGAAAAGTCTGGTTCTTTTAATTAAGACTATGCAGACAGAATAAATTGACTCCTTTCCCTGCACTGAGAATTAAAGATATGTTTCTTGAAAGGTACTGGAGACTGGTTGGTAAAAATAGTCACCATAGAAGGACATGTCTAAGATGCAAAAGGGAAGAATAATGTGATTCCCTAAGCACAGCAAAGCATAACCAGCTCTTAGTGGAAAAAGCCTCCTAGTGTATCTGTACAGCCAGCATTTGAAATGGCTGAGTAGACAGACTGAGGAGAACCAATTTTCAACAACCTTTAAGAGAGTTGAGAGTTGTTTTTTTGTCTAGGATTAACAGCTGAAGATAGAGAGACCAAGACATAAGGTACAAATCTCAGCCTGGACAGAACTACATTTAATTTCTTCTTAAAAAAAATAGCTTCACAGAAAGAAAAACCTAACATATCCCGCCAAGCTTGATCACCCTTATGCAAAGGCAGCACAGTCAGGAAATTCTTGCCTTTCTCTTACCAGTTTTACCCCTTCACCTCTGCAAAGGGCCTCATAGATATCACGCTCCGGCAAGTAGTCGAGAGGCCTCTCATAGGCACCACTTTGCACCACTGGTTCTATCGTTATCATGGTCTTGTTTATTGACTTCTCTTTCTCCTTCTCCTCTCTCTCCTTCTCCAGCAACTTCTCAAAGTACCGCAGGTTACTGCCTGCTCTCTCGTGAGTACTGTCTTCATTAGGAGAAAAACCAGACAGAACAAGTGACTTGCACAATCTCAGGAACTGTTAATACAGACAAGTCTTTGCATTAAGACAGCAACAATTCTGCCCTTAAAGCATTATCAGGCAACCAAAGGCACTGGCTCCAGTATGCACTGAAAACCAGCACTGGGAAGTTTCTGTCTTCGCAGAGGGAAGGTAGGCACCTAGTCTGGAAGGACCTATCACAAAACTTGTATTCCAGGAAAAGAGTAGCAGTTTTTGTTCTTCATACCCCTCCTTTTCACTCAAATTTTCTGTCCAGTTCTATTTAACATACAGATCACAGAGGTCATCAGCAGTGATCAAGCTAGTCTACTTGTACTCCTCCACTTCACCATGCTTCTTGCCCGCGCTGCACAAGCATGCTTTAACCAAGCGCTGCTGTGGACTCCCAACCACAGGCTTCAGTCCCAAAGACTTCCTCTAAAGCTGGGAAGTTCAGAGCTATGCGTTACACTTAACTGCCCACCTACAGTATCCACCTCTAGATGTTTATAACAGGTTTATATAGGAGGTATCCTGGATCACTAGTGTCATTGGACCTGTCACTAGGGATTTATTAACAATGCTGGAATGAATATTGATTCATCAACAGATCTCTACCCAGTATAACTGAGAAGGAGCAATTCCCGGTTCACCACTGTTTCTGCACACTACCACCTAGAACCCCCCCCAACCTTATTCTGTTTATCTTCTTCAATTAACCCAGAAGGCCACTGAAGTAACCGCTCCTTAGAGCGCAGACTAATAGTGGACAGGTAAGGAAGCTGAGCCCAGCGCAGAGGAAGCTGGTGCTCCCAGAACAGACTGCTGAGTCTGTTCCACTGTTTGGTGCTGACAAGGATTTGCATTCTGCTATCAGTGCAAAACCTATTGCAGAGGTAGCTAGATTCAGTACATACTCATATGCTTGTAAATTTTAGTCTATGAATTCCAGCGTCTGCAGAAATCAGACAGACACATATTTTTCAACAGAAAGGCTTCGCCCACTCACAGGATACAGCTAACATCTAAATTAAGAAACACAGCTGATTAAAAAACCATACAAATCCGTAACACAGTAGATGTTAACTCTAATTGGAGAGGATAAATCTTTCCAATGCAGGAAGTAGGCAGAGTTGTATAAGAAGCAACGCTTCTTTGCTTACTCAAAGGAGAAACACCAGAGATAAAGAATTTATTTCTGAATATTCAGAGCAGACTGAGTTCTTAAAACCTCCTTTTGAGATCTCAGGCAAGGTATTCTTCTGACAAAGAGTACCTGCACTGACGAGTAAAGAGGAACACATGAAGTCAGGAGGACTTTACAGAAGATACAGCGCTCTGCTTAAGTCTGTGGCAGCCTTGCTCTCCACTTGAGACAGCCCAGGTTTAACCATTGCCAAACGCAACATCTCAGTACACTGAAGCAAAGCACACAGGCACTGCAGTCAGACACCCACTTGGTCTTTAGGTAATAACAGCATGGACTATAAGACAGCTTGTTAAAGGTACTTCATGTATAAGTAGACTGTTTTGGTTTTTTTCTAGGACCTGTGTTTATTATAAGTCACCTGGCAGGATATCCTTCCAGTCAGCTCACCAACATGTATGGGCCATGACTGTTCCTGGCGCTGCTGCTGACAACACCCCCCAGCACTAGAACAGCAGGTCTTTTGTTCGTACCAAGGGATATGAGACGTCTGGTAAGCTCCATGGCTCGGTGTAAATCCCCAAACTGGAAGACAGCATAGCTGAGATAATCTAGGATCTCGACTTTGCTGACTGTTGTATCCTCCCCCTCATCGTGCTGTTTTAAGGCTTGTTCCATCCAGAGTACTGTGTGATAGTAGTCTCCATCATTGTAAGCAGTCTTCCCCATACCAAAGCAGTCACCTACTGTCAAAGAGGATCTATATTTTGTTCCTAAAAACAAAAAGATAACTTTAAGCAACCCACACAGAAGCATCTTTGCCTTTGAACAGATGGGGCACATTGAGCAATATCTGTAACTACACACTTCTATCATCCAAAAAGGTTTCTAAAAGGATATGCTCAGACAATATTTTAGGTTCTGTACCAAACTTCAGAATTAAAGATTACAGAATTAAAGATTCTGTGACTACATTCTACCATAATTCTGCAGCTTTAACTCCTTTGGAAACCAAGAGAACTTTAACACAGAAATTACAGTGTTAAGCTATTCTGTTTCCTGTTGTAGACAAAGGCAGAGCAGACTTACAACTTAGAAGATTTTACTGAACCTACACATTAACACTTGATAGATGATCAGAGAAGCCTGACCATATGCAGAGCTAGCTTGTTTGCTCTTTACTGAAGATGTATATTTGTGCATAAGCAAGCTGATTGTTATTTAGACAAACCGGGTATCCATTTGACTAACTGTGCACTGATTTCCGGTTGCTCCAGCACAGCAGATTCACAGATAAGACTTCAAATTAAGTTCATTGTTAATAACCTACATGTGGTAACTAAACCTGTTTTGTCAACTCATCAACCCACACTCAAATGAAGCCTATTCCGTTTATAAAGAGTATGTTGCTAGCAACCATAACCTGTTTCAGTAAGCCTCTCACAAGAAGCAGCAAACATTTATCAGGATTCCGCTGCCAAAATGCTGAAGCATCCCAATATATCTACATGCTTTCCAAAACATTACTCTGTGGCAAAAACTGTTAGTCCCCATTTCACAAAAAGAACAGGAGCAAAGTGATTCGACCAAAGCCTCATCGGAACAACACTGTTTGCAAACAAGAACAGAGCCAAGCTTTGCAAGGGCCATCAGAGCAATGAATTATGCAGCAGCTCCTTCCCTCGGTTTGCAAGTTATCAGGGACAGGAAGTACCCATAGTACTTGCTTACACAGTAACCAGCACAAGAAAGTATGTTGTCCTTTGTTGTCTTGGTATGGTATGATCTGAATCAGCATTTTGTTTTAAAGTAATACTTCTTTAAAAATGCTACTTGGACTGGTCACTGCAGACCATGGTGCCTTGGCTCAGGTGGAAACAACCTCAAGGTTGTTCTCAAAGTGCTGAGGTAGCTACGTCCTCAAGCACCTAAGCCACATGCACTCCCAGTACTGTGGTGCTTCCTCACTACTGAAAAAGGACTTTTGGAGAGAGTTGGAAGATGTTACCACTTCCTTCTTTCTAAAGGAGAAGAGACCTTTGTGCCCTCACCTGGTAAGTTTCCTCGAGAGAGAGTTTCCGGATCCAGTTTGTATGTGTCCTGCAGGCGCATCAGAGCCTTCGCAGCTCCAGTCTCATCTTCTTCAGTTGGAAAAAACTGACGCTGAATTGTAAGATTTGCAATAAAGCCTTTGCAGTAAAAGGGAAAGATGTTACTTTCAGAGTTTGAATAAATATCTGTACCAGGTTAACACACAGGGGGAAACATCTGCTTTGTTTTTGGAATTGTGATTGAAATAATCCAGGTTTAAAGACTCTTATTAGGCTTTTAAGTTATAAAAACATTGGTTTTTGTCCCATTTTAAGAAATACAGCTCACAAGCAAAAGACAAAGGGTAAATAACTAAACCCGTCTATTTTCTGGTGCTGCACAATTACTAAAGTACAATGTGAATCTAATGATCTTCATTCCCCTGTAATGACTCCTTCCAGCATGAAAACTTAACAGCTTTCCTCAGTTCTCTTGCAATATCCACAGAGACAACTGCAGATCACACTACTGGACAATGATTTCAAACTGCACTCAAACCTGGAAAGCCGTAAGAACTGTTCAAATCTCAGCTCAAAGGACAGAGACCCTGATCCGAGACTCCCTCAGCAGGGTCAGGGCCTTACTCAGTAAGGGGCTTTTAAACCTGGCAAGTAAAACTGGTGACATTTAGAAATAAAATTAAATGCACGACATAAATCTACACCAGGTTGGTTGGGCAGAAGTGCGGGCAACCAACTGAAGGACAACCACCCAGCCATTTCCAGTCATGCAGCAAGCTGAACTGGAAAAGGAAGCCTTTAGAAAAAGAATTAATGACAGAAGTACTCCACAGAATTCGGTATTTTATTTCCATCTAGGATGATTATTCCAAAAGGCAATAAAAATCGTGGCTGGAAAAAACTTCCAAGTATCTAAACTTTAGTATATGCCGAGTAGCAAGGGAAAACACACAGTGTTCTGCCTGAAAAACATAGCTGCTTCTCCCTTACTTTCAAGGAGTCCAGTAAAAATAAACCTCCATTAAAAAAATAAGCTATGGAAGCAAACTCAGGCAGACACTTTGACAATGTGATGTAAAAGCAAATATTAGAATTGGAAACATTTGATGTAGAAGGATAGGTTTACAGACAGCAATTGTGTATTATCCTGTTATCAACACACTGACTACATCTGCCAACTGCTAATGCTGGGGCTGACGAAATTCTTCAATTCAGTACGGGTCTCATTTTCATTCTTAAACCTTATTACCAATCAACACAGAAAAACAATGATCACCAAAAGCAGCAGGAGACTGGGAAAGCAGATGAGCAAGTTTGTATATAAAGGAACATAAAGCTCAAGACTAGGCATAAAACAACAGTTGCCACAGCTGACCACTTTAGCATATCCAATTCTCCCCTTTGCCCCAAACAACACGAAATCTAACAGGCCTAAGACTGATACAGTTTCTTTGAGTCTTGACAGATATTTCAGCAGCAAGTTCCCCTCACCTGAGTAACCAGTAAACAAGCAGCCAGCCATTAGTTTAAGTTTCAAGCAAACTTGGCAATAATATTTAAACCACAGCTGAGCCTGCAGCTTTCCAGAATACAAGGAGGGTAAGCAACTGTTGTCAGGTTACCTCCTACTGACATCTCCTCTCCTGTAACTCCTTACCATTTGTTGTATCCTGAAGAACCAGGTTTTCCAATTCCAGCCAGTCAGTATTTAAACGCTTCACCAGCTTATATGCATTCACAGGATGTGCCAGATAGCCTTCTGGATCAGAGGTTGATTTGCTAGTCAGTATATCCATTTTTTCAGCCCAGCTGGAACAAGAAGTGTACGCCTCAGTCTGAGAACAATATATGAATGCATGTCTTCCTTCTCAAGTCATCCTAATTACACAGCTAGAATCAATTCATTGCTGCTTTTGTCATCATGACCAGCTTTCAAGCTTTCAACCTCATAGGGATAAAGTGAAGTATAACTGAATACTTTTTTAATTACAATAGTCTTTCTTTTAAAAGGAATTTGTTTCCCTGCTTGCCATTTTAAACCTTACTACAGCAGGCATGCACCTCACCTGCAGTGAGTCTTGGCCGTCAATTTTCAGCATACTGCACTTCAGAAACTAATTATATATATAGCACACAATCACTGACAGTGTCATTTAGCTATCTTGGTAAAAATACAAGCATAACTAAACCCCCCAAGAGCTTTTTTGCTTTATGGAAACTAAACCATAAGCTTTGATTTTCCGAGTGGAAACCCTCAGACAATACAGTGGCAGTGCTGTCCGTCACCTCGATCGCACTGCTGTTCAGCTCTGAAGCAGCAGTGGGAAGCTTCACCTGCGGTGTTACAGTACATTTGAACTGTCCACTATCTTGACAATGCTACAGTGAGAATTTCTTCTTTTGCCCTTTATATTATCCCTTAACTTCTACACCTGGCCAAGCTGTGTGTTCCTCTCTCAGTACTCAATAGGAAGAAAACACTCTGCTGAGATAAGCTAATAACTGAACATAAGAAATCCCCTTTGCGCCTGTAATCTCAAACTTAGTAAGCCATGAATGAACTATGGTTACAAACAACTTTTAACCATATCTTAAGACCAGTCTCACCAGCACTCCCTTTTTAATTTAGCCTCACTACTTCTAATGTTTATTTTGCAAAGCAGTAATACTGTCAAGTTCTAGTTTCTTTATGCACATCACAATGTGCTTTTGAATCATAAAAAAGCACTTGCATATGTCAGTCTATCAAAAAAGGCTTTTTTAAAGACGACCAGTTCATACATAGATTGAACTGACATTCTCTTTAACAATACTTGAAATATAGTTTTCCTCAAAAGGGCAGCTTTTCAAGAAATGAACATTTGTGTATACAAGCGACAAGGAATTAATATCATTTCACTACTCCATAGCCCCAGCCCCACCCTACACCCCTTAAGGGAGATCAAACTGCCACATAAAGCCCAGAGTTTAGAAATTCTTTGGAAAGCGTGGCTTCGTTTACAGGCACTCATCTCTTCTGAACCTGGACCTCATTTACACTATTCTAGTGTCACACCCTGTTAGATATTACTTTCAGCCAGATAAGTATTAACAGTCTTCCTAAGCGACACAGAAAATATCTGTTGTCAGCAAGAGCCTTTCAAGGGATCTGAGCAATCAGGATAACGTGGAGATGTGCTGTAGCCAGGTCAGTGACTGAAGAGAGCGAGGCAGAGGAGAGCTGCCCCTGAGAGCAAAGCCAACACAGGAAGGAAGATGGGGGTTCAGCGTGCACTCCGCTCAACACTGCAACTGGCACACTGCTGTTTCACCACATGACCACTGCTTACAACAGGTAGCAGAGAGCACTGGCACCCAGAGGCATTTAAGTCACATGGACAGAGCTCCTCTGATATCTCTAGTGTCTTCTCCACAGAAGCACTGTGACAGTACAAGGACGGGGAAGAGTGGGAAGAGCCCAGCAGACAACAGTTTCTAAACAAGCAGGAAAAATCTAAACAGTAGCTGAAGCAGGGCTCCCACTCCGCAAGTTTACGGGAATAAATTACAACCAAGTTAGTACCTATGGTCTCACTGTGATTACCAGCTGAGGAAATACTAACAAGATCTAGCAGCAAAGAGTGGTGACAGAAAGGTGTGGTATAACTGAACACAACAGATTAACCATTTTGTCACCCTTTGTTATGCAAACCTCTCCCCGTACCTTTTAATCTGAGCGAGCTTGTTCTCTTCTGCTCGGATATATTCCTTTAAAGACCGTACCAAGTCTTTCTCTGCATAAATCAGGTCTGTCATTTGACCTAAAAACAGAGTATGAGCAAATTGTAATCAGACCTAAAAAAAAGTAACAATTTCCAACAGCACAGAAGACAGACTTCAGATGCTCCAGGGCTATTTAAACCACCACAAAGAACAGACAAATTAAGGGCGTGTACTTCAATGCCTGTAAACCACAAAAGCTATTATACATACAGGTCTGGCATTCAAATACTTTAAAAATCTCAACTTTAAGGCTCATGTAGCTTTGCTTCGACCCTTCCACTACCTCTGAATTACTTTTAGTACTACAATTATATGCAAGACAATCAAAAGAAAGGTTTGATATTAATACAGCTATTGAGTCAAAGCAATCGAAGATCCAAATAAGTTGCCAAAGCATCTGTTCTACATATGGGTGCAGATTAGGTCACACTAATAAATTAGTCTAACCATTGGCATCACTTAAAATTACAGCTTTTCAAGATGGGTAACTGTGGAAACATAACCTAACATTAAGTACATAGGAATTTCAGACTAATGTTTACAGACTGACACACACACACTCTCTCTCCTGACTGGCATTAGTGGAAATTGCTAGCATATCAATCCTAATTGCTATGACAAACTTTGCTTTTCAGACCGAACAGAAAGACCGGATGAGATTTATAAATGCAGCCAGAACTTTAGTTTCAGCATTCCAAACTAATTATTAATGATGCATGATCAAGCAGACAGAAGTCAGCAGGCTGCGTTATTTTCAGAGTTAGGAAAGGTTCAGGAATAGGTAAGTGTAAAGAAAAGGGTGATCCTTCACAGTAACTCTGTACAAAAAGCTACTTAACTTAGGCAAAAAGGAGAACCAAATAATCTACACGTAGTTAAATACTGTTTAGCCAACTCCAGAGCACGGGAGCATGCGCTGGAGGTTGGTAGTGAAACACCACTCTGCCATGCTCTGGCCGAGCAGTTCCAAGGGTACTAAAACCACTGGGAGTTTTGAGTTTTGCCATTCAGAAATATAGCTCCACTGAGCTCAAAAGGTATTCTGGAGAGCAGCCAGCTGTAGTTAATCAACATCGATTATCCTTACGGGTGTAAATTGCCCATACTATTCCACAGGAAAACATCAGACCAAGTCACAGAAGAAAACTCAGTTTGTGCTTATTTTTATGCTCTGCGACAATCACACATGGTTGTATCACAGCTATTAGAACACAAGAACTAAATTGTCATAAAAATCAATCTATTCTCAGGCTTTATAACAATGTGAATTCTTCAGGATTTACTCAAGTCTTACCAAATACACACAAGGTAAGGGGGATATCAATTTTTCCTTCCCACACCTAATTCCAGATTTGAGAAGACAGAAGATTTCAGGCTTGTGAAAGAAAATATTTCACATATTTATCACTTAAATTCTTTTCATGAATCACAAATTCAGGACTAAGCTTTTTAGCATAAGGTTTGTGCTGTGCTCAATATGACAACAGGTGCACAATTCTTCATAAACCACAGGAACTGTCTTACTTTACTGACAGTCCCCAGAGACACTTGTATTGGGTTGGTCACCGTGTTCTAAGCTACTCAGCTGCAAACAAACTGCACTTATGCAAGGCTTGCAATGCAGAATAGCATCACTGATGCAGAAGAGTAGCTTTTCCTAATGAGGACAGTGTTTGATAGGGCCATATGAAGAAAGCCATATGCTTCAACTGTAAACTTTAACAGTTTTGGCAATCCCATTAACTACATCAGAACACCATGCATTGGTTCTTTCCATACCTATGGAGGTGAAGAACTCTGCTTCTGTGCGCCAGATCAAGAAAGTACAGGCAAAGAACACCAACTGCAGCCAGGGCTTCATCTTCCAGGTAGCTCAAACCTGTAACAAATAAAAAGGAAAAGAAAGAGAAAAATTATTAACTTATTTGTGGGGAAAAAAGCCCAAGGCATTAATCTTCATCTTCAATCATTTCACCCTCATGAAAATGATTTACATCTTTGGAAAACCGAATTCTAATCAGTAGAGCTTGAAAAAGGTCTTTGACCACAGGAGCTGTTACTTAACAGTCTCAAATGCTATCTGGTATATTCCTTGGGATTTACATGGAAGACACTGCAGTCCACAGAAGGCCCCCATGACACAAGTAATGGAAGAAATACATTTGTCCTCTGAGACAGTGAGAACAAGATCTTCTGCAAGGGCAGCTCAATGCCTTCCACATCATGCACAATTATAGCTGGAAAATAGGAGAGTATACAAAGCTGTATGATATTCCAATAATAATAAAAGTCTAAATTAAATGGTCAGACTTGTAGCATGCTGTGAAACTCAGTTATATAAAAACTGTCTAGAAATACAAATAGTGAGAAAGCCAAACAGAAATATAGCATTCTGCAGTATGGAAGTGGCAGCGATGGCTGGAAAAGTTGAAAGTGAAATTTCCAACTCTGCTTATTCAAGATGCATCATCCCAGCATACTGGCCTCTGGGCACAGCCTTTATGAATTCTGTATTTTGCAGGCTGTGCCAGCTTTGAAGCCCAGATGGAGGACAGGGAGGCTGAGAGCAGATTGTTACCCTTGTAAGAGCACAGCCCACCAATGGCACAGAAGGGAAAGCCAGCCTGAGCAGACAGGCAGACAAGGTAGTAGACAATGGAAGTAAGGGATGCAAGGTCCATACAGAAGAGCCTCCAGGGAGCTGTAATTCTCCTGGTAGATCCAATAGCCAAGACTGCCTCTTCCAGGGAATTTACGAGGAGCCTGCCCGCACTTGGACCAGCCCACAGCTCACTCCAGAGCTGCCTGTTCACTGAGCGGGAGCAGCCACTGCAGCCAGCCCTCAGATGAGCACTGCTGCTCAGCAAACACGGAGCTCACAACACCCCTGGACACAGTGCCAAAACAAAGATGGCAACTGGTCACCTGAATTCGAGACAATTATTCTTTTTTTCCTACCCATTGTAACTGGGTAAACTGGTGACTGGGAATGACCACTTGCAGCCTGCTCTTACTCCAAATACACTAAACAACATGCAGCTATTTGGGGCAAACTGGAATCACTTAAATCAGATGAGAAAGTGGGATGGAGAAGAGAAGGGAAGGGAAAATACATGCAACATCCTAAAACTTCAAGCAGTGCCGCAAGTGGGAAGGTATTAATATAAGATAGTTCTGGAACAACCCTAGCTCATTATTCCCTTGGGTTCCACGTATCTGCCTGCACAACACGAGACGGAAGCTGAAAGGTGGATATCGCCCTTTCCTTCCGGGTTTTTCAAGCCCACAGCACGATAGAAGCTCTCACCCTTAGCTGAGCTCACCCGTGCCACAGACAAACACCAAACACACCACAAACGCTACTACAATCACAAAGAACCTTAGAAATAGCTCTGTTCTCTGCTATGTATTATCACACAGCAAGATTATTGTTTTAAAATTATTATTCCAGTTGCTTTAAAAGACTACATGAGGAATCAGAAACATTTACCACAACAGTTTGCAAGCATGAGTAAGCAGGAAAATGTCTCACAGCATCATAGTAAGTCCTCTCCTTTCCCTCTTCTGTTTCTCACCCCCCTGCAAACCACATATTCCCAAACTGCTTGTTTAAGTTAGTTCAGAACTAGTACATGGGTAATCTGAGAACTGAGTAAAGCTGAATGAGTAGTACCATGCAGAGGTCTGCCAATACTGAAAGCCACAATAAGTGATGTAGCAGAAAGCACAGCAAGTCAAGAGCACTTGGGAAGTACATTAATTTGGATATATTAAGCCACAAGTGTCCATCTGCATAGTCTGTCGTTGTCTCACGGAGTGCTTTTTTGGATGCACTACACAAAGCCTGGCAAAACAATTACAAGGGAATTTGCCAGTTAAAACAACACAACTCTACGTTCTCCAGCCTGCACCTCCCGACCATGTTCTCTCATGGCTGAGGATATCTGCCAAGAACACCACTTACTACAGCTAGCAGCTTGTCTTTATAGCAGATCTTAAACAGCTTTGCCATCCTACTCAGATTTACTTGAACCAATAAACAGAAACCTCAGTAAACAGAGAAATCGGCTTTTGCTTGAACAAGCAGGACACCTGGCTGCAGGGTTTTCAAGTTGTTTGTACACATTCTTTTCACAGCTGTTACTGGGAAAAACAGCACAAATAACGAATTACAGGAGGCTGAACATGATGTTATAACCACATTCTTGGACAGCATGAGCATGTGTGCACTCACACACGTATGCATGCCCACCCCACCACAACTAAACCATCTGCTAACAAAGAGGGTAAGAGAGGCAGAAAGGGCATTAGCACCTCCTACCTCAATAACCGAGACAAATGTTTATAAAGCCAGCATGTTTTATTCAAACAGAGACTGGAAGAGCTTAGTTGCATAGACATGCCAGGTAAGAAGCCTGTGTAGGACAAATATTGCCTACATTCCTGGCTTTTTTTCAACAGCATCTTCAAATGATGAAGATATCATGATGGACAGGTGAATTTAGGATCTCCTTTTGTTTAAGCAAGAGCAGCAACATTCCTTTGCAACAGATTGAGAAGTGGGCTATGAGAACCAACAGCAGGCAGTTCCCGCTGCCTGAAGCTTGGGCTCAAAGACAGCTCAGGACAACAAGCGTAGTGCCCCGGCTCGCCATGGTGTATCAAGTGCCATCAGCCCAGGGATCCGAAGGCCACGTGTACCTCAGATGGGCACATACACCACTGCCTTACTCCAGAGACAGCTCTCACTGTAGCGAGCAGCTGTTCCAGCAACACCGATAGAACGAAACTTCTCTGAAAACAGCAATAGATATTTAAGGTTTTGCTCCTTCCCTTCCCTTAAATGTACCTATCCAGCAGAGCTAAAAAGCTAACCAAATGGATATTGTACAAACACTTCTTTAGAGTGTAAGACCTCAATGAATCATTGCTCCCACTGGAAAGAGTGCTGTCAGACTTCAGAGAGCACTGGCAGAAGGAAAAAAAAGGTTCTTCTAGACAAAATAGACCAGGATGGAATGTTTCTCCACAAGTTAGACTGAATTCTTCATTAAATAAGCTTTCTAAAAATTCTTAATGAAGAAGATAGCAAACATGGGCCTGACCTATAAAAGAAAAGCTGCTTGCACATCTACCAGGGTTATCAGTTTCTCACCCGCTCTGAGTTTCATACCCAGCCGTGGGGTGTCAAGCCAGCTCCCACACGAGCCAAAGGGAGGATATTTTTCAGGTCAGAAGGGGAAACAAATACCTCTTACTCATCCAACCCTTCAGGACTCCCACTTCTGATCAAGCCAATAGGCTGCAGCTTCCTTTGTACGCCACATAACAAGAGCACGGTCCCCACAGAGCCCTCCTCTAGACAGGAGGCAGCACACCTACCCACGTATGCTGAAGCTAGAGGCCTTGAAAGCATGCACCTCTCTCCCAGCCTTCACCCCACAAAAGAGTCTCAGCAAGTACCACTCAGTTGGCACAACTGTGTATAAGGGGGCTTGATTTGCATTCTGCTGCTTTTTTCAAAACAATAGTGGTAGCACCCACAATAGTGCAACTCGCATGTTCAATTACCTGTTTCACAGCTGATCATTCACTCCTGATGTCAGTTTTCATTCCCAGATAAGGGTGTGCTCAGAAGAATAAAAGAAGTCAGAAGAAACCCTTCAATTGCCTGACAGACGAACTAAAAACAGGGACTGACAAAAGTAAGTCCTTCGTCCAGGCTCCCAATTTGTACAGACTTCGAATTAAACTAAGTGGAACCAACATAAGACCAGACCACGTAATTTAAAGCACAAGAGTCACATCCCTTATTGTTGCTTATTATGGCAAATCAGGCCAGAGCGTGGCTCTTGCTGTACTGTGAACTCTCATTTTGATTACAGGAGCTCCAGAAGAAAACACAGTATTCTTCCACGCCATCACTCAGAGGACAGCACTCCTTTTACTATCAGGCTTCTCCAGGAGAGATATGGAACTGGAGTGTGATTTAGCTGCCCCAGACTGCTACTGGCCAAGGTCACCTCTCTTTCCAAAGGCTAGCTGGGGGGAAAAAGTTTCACGGGGTTAATGTCAGCCCCTGTGAATGCATTTCTTTCTAAGTCTATATTTCAGTTTCCAGCCCACAAAACTCAGATGACGCAACCTCACAGCCACACCAAGGTAGTTCATATTCAAGATAGCAATGCACCTGGGTAACAGCTAAAACAGGTAGAACATACTGATCAAAAGCAAAAAGAGATGACAAAGTGTGCAGTGCTTCACTGATCCATATGGAATTACAGTTAAAAACCTGCATGCCATCACTGGCCAGCAGACTGCCAGCTCACTGCATCAGCATGTTACCAATACTGAGCACAGATCACAGCAGAAGTCACTGCTCTGTCAGTATCTTAGGTCATCAGGCATTCTCTGCAACGTGTTTCCTTCATGAGAAATTTCAGTTACTCCTGACAGATCTATTTCTCTATTTCTTCCAGGCTTTTGGTCTGTTATTTTTTTCCAGATCATATAGCAATGGTTTCTTCCAAGCAATTACGCTAGACCACTTGTTCTCTAGTTTGGTTCCATTCTTACAGACCTATACCCACACTTCGCTATAGGGGAATAAAGTTTGTGAGACAAAGTATCATAACTAGATACTGTCAAAAACTAATTAATATACCATATTTCTGAACAATCACAGTGCAATAACTTACAAGCTGATGACACAAATACAGGTTACAGCCTGTCTCCTCTTCTGTGCTTGCCTGTGCTGTTAAAGACACCTGGAAAATCACTGCTAGAACAGCTGCTTCCACATGTATCTAAATTTAAAGTATCATGGTGAAATCTAACAAGCAAATCACTACTTCAAAGCCACCTCAGGCCACAGATGGGTTCTTGGCCCATACACAGTCGAGGCCCACACGCCAGGCTCTGAAGAAAGGTCCATCCTCAAACAACAATTTGAGGTTAGACTCTTGGATGAGACAGGTTTGCTCAGGGCTTCTCCAAATGCCAGTGCCTTCCACCCGCTGCCTGATTGCTTGCAGACACAGCAAGTAGTACTGAACTGGCCGTGCAGCTGGCTTCATCCCCGTTCCCCTCCACAAACAACGGAGCAGGCAACAACTTGCTATCAGTATTGATGGCTGTAGATAAGGCTAAATATATTTAAGTGGAGAATAGTACACAAAAAACTGCAAGATGGCTTACACACTTTAGAGCCGAAAGATGTGCTGAATAGTAAACAGATTTTCAGGGTGTTGCCACGGAAGAGCTTCAACACCTCTCAAAGAAAAGCAGCCATAAAAAACATCCAGCTTGCAGCAGTATTTCAAGTCTTACAGATCAGCCCGACACCTTGGCCGGGAGATGCCTGGCACATGACAGCAGCTACAGAACTATTTAGAAATTATTAAGTCGTAAGGAAACATATTAATTTTATCCTAAGAAAGCAGACCTTCACCGTTGGTTGAGGACTTTGAAAAAAGCAATTCAGGTACAAAATTCATTATCCACCTGAACTCAGACACTCCAGTGTTCAGCCACCCCTGCGACCCAAAGAACTCTGGACTTCAAGCCTGTGAGCACCCCACCCAGACTGCACTGTCATGTCTTGAACCTCAGGTCAGGCTCTGCGGCACCGCCAGTGCAGCATGCAGTTAGTTACCTTGCTATTTTTAGCAAGTTTTCTGTCATACCCAGAGAGACAGAAAAGGCACTGCTCCCTTTCAACATCAGGTGCCTCCTCGCAAGCAAGTTCTCTTCATCAAACAACTGCTTCCAAGCGCCTTCCTCCAGTACATTGGATTTACTGATCAAGACAGCCTATGCCAACACTGCTACCTTTCTTGCCAAAGGGCTTACTCTGTATCTGAAAACAATTATAATTGCCTAACAAATAATACAGCATGATTGCCTTGTATTTTTCAAGGCAAGCCAAGAGAAAAGGAGGAAAAGCTGTTCATTTGCATGCATGAGCAAGGACACAGCACATTCATGCACTACTGCATGTGTTTCTGCCAATAGAATGGCTCGTGTTATACTTCATTATAATAACCTTAGAAACTGTAAGTATCTTGATTAGCTCCCAACAGTTTATTTTTTTCTAAACCACAGCAAAGAATATTTCTTCTGCACTCCAGCAGGCAAGAAAATCTAGTCGAAGGCACCGCAAATCTGCATGCATCTTACTCTGCAGCATCTGCAAGCCTATTCCTCATTGAAGCCGACTGGAGTCAAATCCCACAGCTGCTGAAGATAGAGCAGCAAGACTGCATGCTTTTCCCACTTGAGCTTATTTTCAGCATTACAATTCAGACTGCATTTTACTGTGCAAAGCCCGTAATTTTAGTACATCATGATACTTAACCTTCCATATGCTCATACAGCATTAAAAAAATCTTCCTGTCCAGAAAGAAGGGGGGTTTTATATATAAAAATGGTCTATACCATCAGTGAACCCTTTCTTTCATTTAATATCAGCAGTTTAATGAAAATCAGACATTATCTCAGAGGCGCAGAGGTTGAATCTATTCTAAGATCACCCTAGAATGTGCCCCTTACCATACTCCGCATTCTCATTTCTCAGACATATAGAAAGCTATAGACAAAAATCAGAACTAGTCATAGGAAACATATCTGTGTTTACAGCTTGCTTCTCTGGAAGCTTGCCAATATGCACAGCATGGAAATTATAAACAGACTGGATTCTTGACTTTAACCTAGAATGAAAAACTTCTCATACCAAATGCTAAATCATGCTCCCTCTGCTGTTACCATCTCTGAAATACATAATCATACTCTGGGCTCGTACTTCCCGCACTGGGAAGAGCTACATTAAAAAAAAAAAATCTCAAGAAATTATGGCATAAGCAAGAAGCAAAATTCTTGTCTGTTAGTGTCATAGCAATGCCAATTTACAATTGTAGAATAGTGTTCTGCCTGTAAAACACAACTGGCAGTTATTGGTTGCTATATATATTTACAACATACCTGTGGGATTATTTCCTAGGTCCTTAACGCCAGAAGGCTGGAGTATTACCCTGGTGACAACGGCTGCGGTGGCCTTCCAGCCCAGCTGCGCCCTCACAGAGCACCTATAAAATTAAGGGGCAAGAGGTTTTGTTACAGAAAAACATCTGGGAAAGCCTACCTTCAGTACCCACTGCTGAGGAACAGGCGTTATTACTGGCTAGGAATACCAAACACCACAGAGCCAGACAGCTCCTAACATAGTCTTTATTTATACAGTCTCTTTCCTCCTTGCTTCCAGGTTACAAGGATATTGCTTGCTGCCTGAAACAAAATTATTCCTGTCTGGCCAACAGCACGTTTCGCATGACCCGACCACAGCAAGCCACCGTACCACCCCAGGCAGAGCCACCAGCTTCCACCCCAGCCAACCCTCCGCCGCGGCCCCCCAGCCCCTCGCTGCCGAGGCTCCCGCCGCCGCATCGTGCCCAGCACACGCACCCACAGCCCGGCTGCACGCCCGCCTGCCTGCACAAAAACGCAGAACAGCGTTTTTCAGAGAAAACAAGAGGTTAAAACGAGACAGAACAAGCGGGTTTCGCAGGCCTTTCTGGAGCTGAGGACATCGTTTGCCCTATCTCAGGGCGCTCGGACAGGCAGCCAGCGTGCAGTAACCCAAGTTCTGTGGTAACAGCAGTCACGTCCAAACCCATAGGGCAAGGAGAAAGGCAATCAGCCCTCTCACTTTTTTGGTAACCGCGATACTCCCAACTTCTCTACAAAGACCCCGCGATTTTCTGAAGTGTCGCTTTCGGCTTTTCCCCCAGCCACGCTGCAGCTCCCCGGCGGAGGCCCGCAGCAGGACAGGGGCCGGAGCCTGCCGCTCGCAGACCCCAGAACAAGGCGCTGAGCCGCGGGCGATGCCCCGAGGCAGCTCCCGGCACCCGCGGGCACCGAGCGCCGGAGAACGCGTCCTCCGGGGGGCCGCTCAAGCACTCCCCCGCGGCGCTTCCAAGCCGCGTTCCCCCCTTTCTAGGCAGCTCTGACCCGGCCTGAGCCCCGGGAAGGGTTCGCCGCTCTCCCCGCAGCGGCCCTCGAGAGCCCCGCAGGGCGGGCTCCAGGGGGCGGCAGCCGGCGAGCCCTGAGGGGATAGGGGACGGCGAGCCCTGAGGGGATGGGGGGCGCCTGCCTGCCTGCGTCCCTCCCGCCCTCCCCGCGCGCTCCCCTCACCCGGCAGCACGCGCCCCGCTCAGCCGCACTCCCAACAACGCCTCCGCCCTTCCAGCCGCGCCGCCGCCGCCCGCCCAGATAGCCCCGCCCCCCAGCCCCGCTCCTATTGAGCCGCCGCCACGTTTGAAGCCCCGCCCACGGCCCCGCCTCCCCTGCCGTAATGCCGCGAGTAGCGGCGCGCGCGCTGCCCGCAGGCCGGCGCCCCGCCCGGGATCACCTCAGGGCCCTGAGGCGCGATGGCGGGGCCAGGCCCGGGCTGGAAGCGGGCGCTCCCCGCCGAGAAGCGGGTTCTAGAGAGAGAGATGAAGCACCGCCTGGGAACCCCGCTGGCTTTCTACAAACCGCCCGCCTGGCTCAGGAAGCCTTCTCTGCGGGCTGGCTGGGCTGGCAGCTCTGGCAGTGCCGGCGCGGAGCTGGGCAGCCCCGTCGCCCGACATCTTGGCCTCAGGCAGCTGGCAGCCGCGTAAGGAGAAGGAAAATCAGGTTGTGAAGGGAAATGAGGAGCTGATCTGCGTGCGGGTACGAGCAGGGCGTGACAGGCGGAGGAGGGAATGGCCGCTCTCCATGGCGGCTCCTGGGCTCCACCGAGCCGAGGCCCGGCCGCCATCCCTGGGGTCCCGGCCCACCGCCGGGCAAGGACGGGCTCAGCTGAGGTGTGGTCAGAGCTGAAACGGAGCGAGAGGGGGTCACTTCCCCAGCTCACCGGGAACATCGAAGTTACTTTCTTTCCCCCACACAAACCAGTATTCCCACCGATTCATAGCGACCGTCAGCGTTACCGATCATCGTAACGATTACCTTAGCCAAAAATAACATCTTTTCAATATTAAATAGAGTCGGAAACCAAATCAGGCCATAGAAGACACCAAGAACAAGCAATCTCTTGCTTTCCAGCTTCGCCATCACAAGTCCATTTGCTAAGCAGAGATCTAGCGAAATGGGACTGAAAAAGCAAGGTTTTGGGAGATGACTCACCGTATCAGAATCCATACATAAAGTAGAAAACAGGGAAATAAATATCTAACAGACGGGTGCAATTTCACTGAAGCTTTTAGTAATATAGCAAACCATAATGAAAGGGTCCAGCTGCCTGCTCACATCCTAACAGAGCTCCATATGTTGCACATACATTCACTCTGCTCATTAATGTTTATTTGGGTGAAGTTAATTTCCATCGTATCTTTAGCAAAGACTGCATTACTGTCGATGACAGAAGTGACCTGTAAGTCTGCGACGGCACTAAAGATATCAGTACATTTTAGAGACTGTAAAAACAGCGTTAGTCTTCAGAGACAATGATGTGATTCAGAGCCAGATTTCTTACTCAGTCCTGGCGGTTCTTTTTTAACCTATTTTTATGATGGACTTTTTGCTCTTGTGGAAGAAATACATTTTTTTTTTTCTCTGTTTTAGTGGAAAGGACTAAAAGTGTGTTTGTAGAGGGAACACAAGAACACATGGATCTGCCTTTGCTCACGCGAATAACCAGCTGTGCGGCCCTTTTGACTGTATATACAGACCATATGATGTAGAATTCGCACAAAGAGCCTTGACTGTTTCACGTTTCTAAATGCTATATTAAGTGTTACCCTTATAAAGTACCAGTTTTGCTTTGGCTCTATTGGCTTCGAAATTCTTCTCCATGAAGCTGCTGGGCTTGCAGAGCAGCCCTGGCTGGCACCAGGAGCACGTCTCGTGTTAAAAATGGCTCCTTTGCTTCTGCCCCTGGACCAGGGTGAGAGATTTCTGGTAGAGGAGAAGGAGGAGACACTGCTCACTAAGCCACCGTCCAGGGAGAGGAGGGGGCAAGTGCTGGAGGTGGTTTTTTAATGTCTGCTTCTGCCAGTCCAGGTTGATGTCCCTTCAGCACAACCCCAGCTGGCACCTGGAGAGCTATGGCATGGAGATCTGGTTTAAAACCTGGAGAACCAAGCATCCTGTGAGGGTCTCAAGCCCTTGCCTTCCTTACAAGAGGAGTCAAAAATCCCTGTGCGGAGAGCTTGGCTGCCAAATGCACACGCAAGTATTTTTGGATGCCCCCTTGTCTCTCCTATTACAAGGCTTTTGTCTGAGACCTTAGCAGAGGAAATATTAAAACTATCTAAGAGTACTTACGTAGTGCAGTATAGTGTTTCCCATAAAACAATGCACCGAGTCAGAACGGAGGAGGCAGGGATACGTCTGGATAACAGAATTCTTTCTGACCTCAGCCAAGCTCAGGTTTCTCCTTGAAACTGTAGCTAAAAAGTACACATGTAAAAAGACCTCATACGTGAATAATTCTAAATTTAGCTGTGTTTCTGTTGCTCTTCTCTTGTTCTTCGTGAATGAAAAAATAATCACACCAGATCCTGAAAGAGCAAGAATGGAAGCCAAAAGCCAAGGCATGCCAACATCCTCTCCATGCTGTTCAAAGATTCAGCCAAAAGTCTGACCAGTGTCTCTGCATCTGCCGCAGCTAGAAGATCACGCTACGCTACAGAAGTGGTGTCTGCTGGTATCGTGTAATTATTAGTCTTCCTTCAGCGTGTGCACAGATGGATCTCACAAGCTGAGGATTTGGCGCACCAGAGGGAACACAAACTCCGTTGTCGATGATGGGCAGAGGCAGGGGGTCTTCCGAAGTGAGGTGCAGAACCCCGATGAGTCTCTTGCGCTGGCTGCACCCGTGGGCTCAGCGCTGGCGTTGCTCACTCACTGGCTGGTACCCAGCTGACAGCAAAATCACGGAGCGTTTGCTGATAGCAAAATTCCTGCACGTTTGTCAGGAAGCCATCCTGAATCAGAACCCCAGAGCATTACAGAAACATCACCAGGAAAAGGTGTGGCTAAGATGCAAGATTGGCCAAACACGGGAGAAAGGCTACGCGCCTGGACGTACACACCTCACTGTGAACAGACTCGAGTACGATTTCCTCTTCTAGCGATACACTGTGCACAGCAGCAACGGAAAGCTTCGCCAGGTTACTGCACATCCATCATTCCGTGCCACAGCCCAGACAGCCCGCTGCTCCGTGCACACATGCTGCTCCTCCGCTCAGCATCTGCTCTCTGGATTGCGAGTAAGTTTGTCCAGCAGCCAGCTCAGGCCCAAGCCCAGGTGCCTCCGTGTAGGGCTGCACTGCACAGGCTAAGCAAACCCACAGTGTGTGAAACACTGAGGTGTCAACTATACCACGCTTTGTCCTCTGACGACACTCAGAGACCTTGGCTGCAAACAAACCCCTGCTCTGAACGTCTCCCAAGCAGTCAGACCTGCGCCCGGGTCCTCCTGGATCCGGCAAAAGGTCCACTGCACCTACACGGGTTTGGGAGCTCAGTCCTGCGAGGTCCTGAGCCACCCTGACGCTGGTGCCCAGCCGAGCCGAGCGGACTGGGGAGGCTGCAGGCAGCGGTCAGTGTTATTCAAGATTGCACCCCTTGAGGACACCAAAGTGCAACCAAGAGAAAGGAAAGGATGGGATTTATCTGTTAAATTCTGCTGCAGATAAGCTAGACGAGAGTTAACGTGAGATAAACGCAGAGCGTTCAGATGGAAAAGGTCTGTCATGCTCAGCGGTAGCTCCAGCTGACTCTGCGCCACGTTCGGGAAACTAAAACTGGATTCGCCAGGAGCGTCGGGAAGACGAGCCCGAAGAGGAATCCGACGGCTCGTGTTCCTGTTTAACGTAATTATGGTACAGCCGGGGCTGGTCTGGCAGCGCTCTGAACCGTGCCCAGCTGCACGTTCACAAGGTCACTGAAACTTCTGCAGACATAGCAATAACAAGTCATTGCCTGACTAGCTTGTTTAAAACTGTCTAAGTGCACCCCTACAGAATTAGAGGTGTCTGACTACGGGCAAGGGAAAAGACACGTATTCTCCCCTTCTTATCTTATTTAAAATGACACTGCCCATATTTTAATTAGATTTTCCAAATTCTCCAGGGATGCCCAAAAGAACCAGGGGATGCAGGGATGCAAATCGTAGCCCTTGCTGAGCATCAGAGGGGCTTGCAGGGAGCGAGGCACCTTTAATAAATGATGTTATGATATTCTGCTCCGAAATCCATCCAGGGGCAGCTCTGTGAAAGTGCTGAGCAACTGCAGCCCTGATCGTTTACATGCACAGGAGGCACTGTCCAGGCTGAAACATTTTTAAAATCATATCTACGTTTTATGATTTTAATCAAAGTCTGGCCCTCTCCTCAGAAAATGAGTAAGCTCTTGCTAAACTTGGCTAGCAGGAATGATGTTCCCTGTCTGAACTAAGGCGAAAATCCCGCAGGTCCTTGGAGCCCGGGGGAAGGTGCCGATAGCTGCAGCGAAGTTCATCAGCAGCCCCCGCTGTGCAGAGAGACCCATTCCCACCTCCCCGTGTCACCGTGCCCCGGGGTGCGAGCGATGGCGAAGGCACCTGGGTGGCTGGAAGCTCGTAGCTGCCGAGCGTTGCCCGCCTGACCTCTACGTTCGCCACGCAGCAGTAATTTTCCCTGCTGAGAACTGCAAGAAATGAAGGCTTTGAAGTGAGGCAGCCGGACCACCCCGGCTGCAGCTCGCACCGCAGCCCGCAAGGGATTTAGCCTTGCAACACGTTTAGCGTAGAGGTTTGTGGAGGAGAAGCACGTTTTGACCCAGAACAGAGAAAGTCCAGGAGGGAGCGAGGCAGAGGACTCGGGTCATCCCGAGCCGCGCTGTGCAGACCTTCCTCCCTGCACGCCCTGGATTTTAGCACAGATTTTGCACAAGACTGAGCGGCCAATGCAAAGCGGGCTCCGTGAGTCATCCTTTCGCAGACTCCACCATAAATCAAATCCAGAAATAGGAAAGGCCAGCAAGTCACATTATTCCTTTTAGGTTTAGGGAAAGATGTAGTTAAGAAATGTGGGTAAAAGACATTACAAGATCATGAAAAAAAAACCCCAAAATCTCAACCTGTATTTTATTTAGGCTACTAATTAGTGGATGAAAAGCCAGACCTTAAAAAAACACATATTGAACCAGGCTGAAGTCAGATCAGTCAGAGAGAGGATAATTTGCAGTCACTGTGCTGTCATCTTCCGGGCAGAGCTCCTTCTCTGGGGGGAGGGTTTCTACATGGAACTGAGGTTCCTGTCTCCAGAAGAGATTCCAGAAACGAGGAAGGGGTCACCGCATCTCGGTTTTTTGCACTGAAGAGAGCAGCCCAGCCCAGTGCTGCCAGCAGGCCCTGGGGTTTCGCTGCCTGTCAGCTCTGTGTTATTACTCATTCTGCATCGGCCTGTGCTGACTTGTCACACCCCTGCTTCGCACGCAGCGCCTGTTACAGACACCTCAGAAGGGAAACCCAGATGACGAAAAATGCTCATGCAGACGACTCGTTAGCTTTGTGCGAGCTCTGAGAATCCAAATCTCGGACCTCAGAATTAAAGTCTTAGGCAGGATGGCAGCATCCTTCTAAAATTTTCCTAAATGTTCACTCCCGACCTCCAGGCCTGCCAGCAGTGAGGAAGCCAAGGGAACGTATCTCCCCTCCGTCTGCAGAGCGCTTACTCCTTCAGCTTCTCGTCGTTCTCACGCATGACATCCCTTCATTTGTGTTTGCTATCATTGGTGGCTCACGCGCAGCCTCCCAGGCCCGAAGGTGCTGGGGTCAGTCTTCTTAGAATGCTAAGGGTTGGAAGGGACCTTAAAGATCATCTGGTTCCACCCCCTTGCCATCAGCAGGGACATCTTCCACCAGCCCAGGTTGCTCAGAGCTCCATCCAACCTGGCCTTGAACACTGCCAGGGAGGGGGCAGCCACAGCTTCTCTGGGCAACCTGG
>Ga0065711_1004276_pt1 | contig 24238 bp, 14 predicted proteins | sample Hoacrofraction12_FD_59098 | JGI IMG/M metagenome (GOLD analysis project Ga0065711, IMG submission 59098) | Hoatzin crop microbial communities from Cojedes, Venezuela - Epithelial fraction 12 v2 (version 2) | ecosystem: Host-associated > Birds > Digestive system > Esophagus > Crop | place... | reverse complement strand
GGGGGGTGTCTCCTGCCCGGTAGCGGGCCCCCGGTGGGCTGGGGGTGCCCTTGGGAAAAGGCAAATCCCCGCAAATATCGGCACTGACCATATATAGAAGCGGTCGCAGACAGAAGAACTGTAACTTCGATATTACTGACACGGATCGAGAAACTTTAAAAACAAAAAAAAAGGAAAGAAAAGCCGGGATGTGTCGGTCCTGAGGGTGTTTTTGCCCAAGCAATGTATTTTCCTGTGTTTACACCCGACATTGGCTGAAATGTTTATTACTTCTTTTTATTTACATACCTGTACACCTCGAAATCGGTGAATGATACATTGATTTTATTACGTCTGTGTATTTAATCTGATGGCGTTCGGTTTGCTTGCTTGTGCTGGACCGGGGCTGCGGTGGGTAACGCTGCTTCTCCCCGCATGGCAGCCCGGTGTGGTGGCTCTCGGGAGCGTGCCTCGGCCTGGGAGTGAGCTGGTCACTCGTGCGGTGGCAGTTCTCTGCGGCGTGGGCAGAGTATTGCAGGGTTTTGTGACGTTGTGCGTCCTAAAAAGTTTTCTTCTTTTGCTCTTCTTTTTTTTTTATTTTTTTTCTTAATAGTTCTGTTATTACCAGAACCATACATGTCTATTATTGCCCTGTAGAGCAGTGTGAAGATGGCATTTTCTAGTGCCGAATCTCATTCAAAGCGATGTGTTTTTACTTTGGTGCCATGTGCATGTTAGCAGAGTGACTTCAGCTTTAGGGAAGAAGAATCGGTTGACTTGAACTGAAATGCGGAAAGCCATTCTCTTGGACTATTTTGGATGTAGCAGTTCTGCTGGATTTTGGTAGCAAAGCAATGAAATACTCCAGGGATAATCCAGTATGAAATTCATCTGACTTGCTGCCAGCTATATCAAAACAGGTTGCAAGTTTTTTTTCTTTTTTTCTTCTGCCAGCTACACTCTGCACCAAACCCAGAAATTTGGTTTTATATCCTTTCAAGATTCATTCAAAAGAAACAGAACCTAATTCATTACAGAAACTGTTGTGAGGTGCAAATTCTTGTCGTTTTAAACTAGATGAACAGTAACTTTCTGGAGGGAGCCGACTGCGTACTTCATATCGTATAGCTGTATATTGTCAAATGCAATCCATTTTTACTGCTGTTACTGAAATAAATTTAAATTTCATCTTGCTCATAGTAATATAGTCTGCATCCAACAACTTATCAATATGTTTTAGAGTACCAGTCTCAGAAGTAGTTTTTTGTGGTGAAAACCAACCGTGACCAGATGAAACATCACAAACACAGTGCTCAATGGTGTCTTAAATTACAGTTCTAAGTAGTAGTGTTAAGGATTAAAATGTCTTGGTTAATTTGTAAGCTGGTCTCAAAAATTGTCATACTTACAACACACTTCATTCTAAAGCTATAGTTGCTGTTTTAAAACTGTCCATCCTCTTTCTGGCATTAATATTTGGATCGTAGTGCTAGAATGTTTTCAGGATCAAGTCCTGAAATGCTAAAGACAAGTCTTGTGATGACTAAAGTGGAAATTTCTTCTGCATAAGTACTACAACATCATGGTTCTTATGTTCATACCTTCCCTCCTCCCTCAGCTTGATTTTAGCAGACAGAAAGCTCAAATGCATACTTTGTGCTGGCAATTACTGTGTTTACACAGCGTTATGTGACTCAAAAAGAAAGGGAAAGGAGTGCAAAAGGATTTGACACTAGAAGAAAGTTTGAAGCAAGCTGGCTGACCTTAATTAATGTTGTCCATATTGTAATATTATAGTTTACTTGCCATTAAGGAGGGGTTGGACTCTGAGCAGGCGTGGAGCTCCGAGGATGAGACAGAGTATCTGGAGGCATCTGAAGGCAACGAAAGCTCTGCTCGGTGTGTGTAAATGCATGGTTGCTGAGTTTAGTACATAATATGATAGAACAGTTTACTAATATTATTAGTATCCCTTACTGTAGTGGCAGCTTTTAATTTAATGAAGGCATATATTAGGCTTTAAAATAAGGAGCAGTATGGATAAGAATATGTGGGGGAGAATATGCAATGCCACCTCTCTCAGTATCCTCAGCTATATTTAAGTACCTTAGTTTGTGAACATGTAACAGATGTTTAAATGGATTTGTAAGCTTGGAATGAAAAGAAAGAGCCTGGTGACACCAAAAGTAGTCTGTTTTGCAAATTCATTTGACGGTATTGCTGCATCCTCCATGACTTCATTCTGTGTCTTTCTTCAGTAGAAGAACATCAGTCCTGCTAGACTGCATGGCTGCTGTAACCTGTGAAACTCTCTCAGAGGTGCTGGGGCTCTGTGTATCAACCACACCTCCAAACACACGAACTGTGCTCTCAGTCCGCCCAACAAACAGCATTGTAAAAGATACACTGGGTTGTGTTCCTGGTGGTGGTGTGGTGCAAAACAGAATAAATGGATTTAGTACAAGCCTGGCGTGCCGTGTTTGGATTGAGACTTCATGCTCAGGAGTTGTTTATGTCTTACTTTTATTTTAAGAGAAGACAAGAGAGTGCTGCGACACTTTCTGCTCCTTGTGCCTTGGTTGAGTGCCATCAGAGCACAACCTTCTGCGTGCAAGCCTGGCTAGGAGATTCAGTGAGGGCAAGGAAAAGCTGTTCTCCTGAATATAAATTGTTGAAATTGCTGCATGTAAAATAGGAGAGGATGGAAGATTAACCCTCTCACCTGTTCCGAGCATGTGGCTCCATGGTGGAGGCATCAATTAGTGTACAGGAAGGTAGGCTTAAGTGAACTCCTTCATTAAATGGCTGCAAACTGAAGGCAAGGTCTTTTCTATGGCTGGAAAATTTTTGGAAAAAACAAAAGCAAAAGATGTAATTTGTATTACAAATGATAAATATTCAGTTGCTGAAATGAGAGCTAGAGGCAGTTTTATACTTCTGTAAGGTAATCTTGATGGAGATAGTTACAGAGAAATATATGATAATACAGCTACCGTATGGATTATGGGAAATTGTTTTCCTGGATATGATTTGGAAATGCAGCCACTTGTCAATGCCATTACCCTTCCTCCTCTGTTTTCTGTGCTTTTGTTCTAAAGTTGGAGTAAACAAATCCCTTACTGTTTAATCTTGAAAACTCTCCTGCAGACAAATTCAGGGTTTTGTTCATTTATCCAGGTGCAGTGTAGCAGCGTAGCCGCAGTATCACAGAGCTCCGTGCAGACCAGCTGTCTGACCGTTTGCCCGGTCTCTGCTTTGAGCACTGTGCCTGGTATTGATCTCCAGGAGGTTGTGGCTGCTCTGCTAGTTTGCAGCAAGTTCTTATCAGGGTAGTGAATGTGATTGCGGGGTTCAAGATTGTCCAGTTACGTTCAACAGCTGATGGCAATGTGCTCTATAATGAGTATTTATAATTTTTTTTTCTTTCCACCTGTGATTGAGGAGGCAGTGTGATGACATGTAAGGATAATATCTCGCTGTATGTAGATGATAATCTGTCCTTCTACATTCCCAGTATATCCCCATGGAAAAAGATTAATTGTAACATGCAGAAACTTTTAATACAGAAAGTCAGAGGTTTCCCTCTTATAAATCCATAGAAGACTGAGAAATTTGGGAGGGATGAGATTAAAAAAAAGTGTGGAATTTCTGTGATGTGCCTCACTTCTGTTAAAGAGAATATTCTAATCTCTGTGCCTGTGGTTGGCTAAGGCGTTCTGAGCAATGTTGTTTGCCTGCTTGGCTCTAGCTGTGTTGAGGAGTACCATTCTGCCTATTACTGCCTTACCTGACAGCATTGGGTATGCTGGAGCCAGATGCCAAGAGCTCTTCGTGGGCTTTGGAGCTCCATGTGAGATGTAGAGGGACCTCTTTCCAGCTCAAGCCTACAGAGTTGTGACAACATGCATTGTCCTGCAGCCTCCTTACTCCTTACCTAAGCAGGAGAAGGCCCCTCCAGTCACAGGGATGAATGGTTATGGAGGAGTCCTCCAAACGTTCCTGCATGAAGGTCTGAGGTATCATCTGTAGCATCTAGACGAAAGAACCCTGACAATTTTGAAGGGAATAAAATGCTATATAGCATCCACAAGGATTTATAAAATAGCTCTGAGAGGCAATCTGCCATTAGCCTACAACTCCATCATTTTATTATGAAATAAGTGCATTTATTGAGTACAGTAATTATGTGGGTTTATAGTAGTAGAAAATACATTGTTAAAGGCTGTCAAATCATACTTTAAAAAATCTTGCTAAATATGTACTGAAGAAACAAAGTGTTTAACTTCCTTCAGCCTTGCATTATGAACAGTTGTGTAGAGCTGCACTATTCTTTATAGGATTGAAATAACAAGTCAAGCCTGAAAAAACAATGCCAATTCTCTCTAAAACCTTAAATAACTTCTAAAAGGTACTGGGCTGCAACAAAACCAAATAATTTGGTGAGATAATAGCAGTGTTAGTGTGAAATATTAATGGCTACTTCTGGTTTCATACGACCTGGAAAACTCTTATTGGCTTCATGGCTGTTACTCAGGAATGAGAGCGAACAGGGCATTATCTTGAAGCAACACACCTGCATTCACTAAAAATGCAAAAGAAGCATCTCCAAAACACTGAAAGAACAGCGTCAAATCTGTAGAGAAGAGTGTTCAATTCCCCTTCCTGATACGAAACTAGAGGAGCTCGTCCCACAGGGTGCCTGCGAGCAGGCACATCCCTGTGCTCCCGTAGGAATTCCCGGAACACGGCAGAGGCCGGGCCCATCGCGGGTTGTTGAGGCAGCAATGTTCACGCTGCACATACCGAAGCATGAAATAGCCATTATGTATATAGGATCTGATGACGTGAAAGGTTTGGTTTTATAGCTGCAGGCTCTATGTTGGTCATCTGTGTAAAATCTTACTGCTTCTTTTTGGCCAGAAGCCTTTTAGCACACTCCCATGTTTCTCTCGTAAAAATTAATAGTACTAATTGCCACTTCGTTTATCATTAATTTCTGAATCAACACGAAGTATTGCTATAGCAACAAATCCTTTCGAACTTCACTACAGACAATTAGTAGGAGAATTCAATCTCAGTATATAATAAGCACAATAGTAAGAACTATTCAAAGGATTAAGGAACTTTCTTTTAAAAAGAAGGGGAGTAATGCAGACACTCAAAACTGTCATGGAAGAACAGAACTTGAAAATTTTTGGAATTATCTTTTTATTAATCATCTCCAATTGCTGTACAAAGGTGGATAGTTGCTTCTAACAAAATAATTACAGCACATCGTGTCTCTTCAGAGATAAAATACATCACCATGTGGAACACTCTGCAGATTTTTATCTATGATAATGATTTTTCACCATAAACTGCAGCATCTTCTTTCAAAGGATGGCTGTTCTCCAGCCCTGACAGTGGATGTGCAGGAAAACCCCAAGTAGGTTTCACGATTAGCTGGACATCAAATAGTCTAAATATATGAAGTTAGAATTAGATAGTGCTTTGTCTGTACTTTTTTGCCAGCTGAAGCATTCTCTCTTTCATCAAAATGGATTGCTATTTGCATTTACCTTGTCCATCTCTCTTGGTAACAGGCAGACAAGGGAAGTTATCCATCTATACCCATGCACAAATCGGGAGATATAAAGGGTGTGGAAGTGCCAAATACCTGAAGATCAGTGCGATAAAATGGAACTGTCTTGAACTGCAAGTCCATGATTGGTGTTACTGTCTGTGATAGATTTTGAGGTAGTGAAAGCTTATAAATTTTTAGGGGGAGCTAAGTGTCTGAGGATGTTGATTGCAGTGGAAGAAGGCTATGTGAAAAGGGAGCATAAGGACGGATGAAAGGTAAGAACAGGAAAGCTGTGAATTAGGGAAGTGGATAGTCAAAGGAGGAGTCGTGCTTGTGGGAGGGAAGCCTGAAGAGAGCATCGCAAGAGCCTGTAACTTTTGCGTTTATACAGGACAGAGAAGAGAAGAAGGGGGAAAGTAAAAGAGCCAGAAAAATGGACCATCACGGCTCCAGGTGCTGAGGGAAGAACATGTCTGGGGCAGAGATTTTGGGAAGGGTGAGGCAGGTTCCCGGGGAGGAAGGGTCGCTGTGTGGACCCGTGCTTCACCTCATGCAGTGGGTGGCTTCTTCATAACAGTGCTTCACTGGATGTCAAAGCTGGCTCTTCTGTATCATATTGAAGTATGTTTCCTTATATGTAATGCCCCTGTCACCCACCAGACCTTCTCTGGTTCCCCTGGCCAGGCTGTTAACCTTGTGAATGATAATCAGTAGAAGGCAAACACTGAGCATGCAACTGCATGCAAGGCCACAGCTCTGCTGCTTTCTCTTGTCAGAACACCTCTTCTTGGAGAGCCCTACGAAGCCCTTTCCGTACTGTCAAAGCTACCATTTTCAAGCAGTCAAAACTTGAAATCTTTCTTCAAGTTGTATCTCTTGGTCGTTCCTTTTATTAGCTTTGTTAACTGGGAAGTCTTAAAGAAAATTCTGCCATAAAAGCGGAAAGAGCATTACAAAAGCCTGTAGTGAAGAAAGGCTGAGTGCGTCTTACTTCCAGGATTCTTGGAACACAATTGATCCCTGGAATATTTAGGTATGTGAATATTTTCATAAAATACTTACTGTGGAAAGCATATCCCAGTAAACAGAGAATACACAAAGTCACTTTGACAAAGTATCTCTTAAGGAGCGCTGGGAAAAAAAAAAAAAAGAAAAATTGGAGACCAGTCTTGGGTCTGGAGCTGCTGAGGTAAATTCAGGGAGATTTAAATCTAGTAAGGAGGCTTGATGGGGGATAGCTTTGTTTATTTCAAATTTCTTTGTTTGTATTCTTTTTCTAGCTATTTTGCATAAAATTATCTTGGACTTCCTGTGGAAAGAGATGGAAAAATTTACTCTTAAGAGAAAGGACATAGATTTTCTCTGAAAGATAGAAAACGATGATCTCTGGTGTCTGGATGCAGTGTAGAAAAGCTAAGAAAGAATGACTTCAGAACAAATGCTGTTGAAAGAAAGGAAAAGATCTGCATCAAAGCAGAAAGTTGAATGGGCTAACCTTCAAATGTGCGTGGAAGAGAAGCTTATAGGACTACAACGCTAGGGGTAAAGGGTTGTGCTGTAGAAAATAGTTGCTAAAAATAATGCTGTACAATGCAAAGGGAACTAACATAAATAGAAAAGCAATGAGAATAATTTGTAGCTCCATTTCTGGAAACTGCAGTTCAGTAGCTAATGGCTAGTGATGACGTGGTAGGCAGACGTATTGCTTCTCCTTTCCCTGGTCTTAAACTGCAGTGTGATAAGGGAGTTTATCAACAAAACTTGACATTCTGTTGTTAGACAGTTGTAAGTATGTGCCTTGGACTGTCAGATTTTTCCTTTTCAGTCATACGTGCAGTTTTCACTGAAAAGCAGAATGCCTACTAAGGCTCCCAAATAAGAATAGGAGTGACTATTACTTTTCCTTCCATTCCATATCTCCATTCAAAAAATTCTGTTGTTTTGTGAAAGCAAGTACATGGAAGGTACAGATACTTGTGAAGATGAACTGTACTTTTCAGAAGAAGCAGACGGTGTTTATACTGTTGACTACTGAGTCAGTAATTTTCATTCTCACTCAACTCAATGAAAGCTGTGTTTGTTTGCCAAAGCAAGTGCTAAAGAAGCAAAAATGTGTAAGCAAGATTGAAAAAAAGGTTTATAAAAATAACAGTACGTTTGTTCATCCTTGAAAAATGGCAGGAGATTGGGGGGGAGGGGGGAAGCAAAGTGGGTTTGATAAATAGAAACCTTTCTGTTAGTCTTTAAAGATTGCCTAAGTAGGGATCACTTTCTCCTGCATTCTGTCTAGAAATTTCTCATTTTCTTCTGCAATTGTGTTAGCTTGAATGCTTCCAGCTTCAGCTGGATCTCATCGATACAACTTAAATTACAAATTTTTATGAATTTAGACACAAATCTGTTGTGATTCTCTTTAATGCCCAAATGCTTTGGTAACTGATAATTTTATTTGTGCTGGTATCAAAGTTTTAGATTCATACCCAGTGATCAGAGACATTAGACGTTTGTTTTATTTGTAAAAAATTCCCTAAAGTATTCATTCAAATCTAGTTTTTATTACTATGATTCTGAAGATCATATTTCGTATGATCTGTATTTCTCATAAGCACAACCCAAGCAATCCATCGTTAAAAGCACATACAAGCTGCGAAGAAGAGAGTTTTAAAACTATTTACCTTTCCATCCAGTTTGGGGAAGAAAAATGTCATTTGTCATATTCAATTCTGCATTCATTGTGATGTATTCCTATTGTGAATAAAATATTGAAGAGATAGCGTGATTCTTAGTAGTGTATACTAGTCAGCTCCCCTGCCTCCTCCCCAGATAACAATGTGAAGTTGTAAAATGAAAATCATAATTCTGGAAAGACTTTCTCTTCAGGAATGCTAAGCAAGCATGGATTTAGTTTTACAGATTTGCACTAAACGCTTTCTTGAATTAGGCTGAAAAAGTCCAATAGATGTAGGACTTTTGGCCACTCATTGAAGTAAGTGTATGTTGAGTCTGCCATCCAGAAATGTGGTTCGGTAAATAGGTACTTGGAGTGCAGAACCTTTGTGAAGCATTACATGCTGAAGCTTTTCATGGCACTTGTGAGCAAATCTGCTGCTGATGTAAGCTGCCAGGAGCGCCACTTGAAGTAAGGGTATGGTAAAATCAAATTTTTAAATGCCTGAACCAGAAAAATGAGGATTATGCAGCTCTTCTAGGAGATCCGTTAAGGTCCAGCATATAGCTGAAGATGCTGAGGTCTAAAAACCAAAATATTATCTCAACTGAACTTTATAAAAATTATTATTATAAAAAATTATTATATAAAATTATTATAAAATAATACACGTAAAATCACCTCGCCTACTTTATTTCCCAGAACATTAGCACACATACACAATTCTCACTTGATGTCATATTTGCACTTTAAGAAAGTGGAGGTTCAAAGATAATCAGATATGATGTTTCCAGGAAGAAAATATAAAAATTGAAACAATCTGTAATGTACGGATTACTTCTTAGTGTAGCTAAATGTCTAATATCTAGCAACCTGCCAATAGAAGCGTGCAGAGGTCTTGTCCTTGTGATACCAGTTTGAAACCGTGTGGTACCGTGAGTCATACGGCTCACCAGTATCTTTGTGTGTGTCAGATCTCATCAATTTACTTCACTTGATATGTTGGTTGGGTGGTTTGTTTGTTTCTAGGAATAATGCATTTATTTGACAGCAGCTATACAGTTTTGCTTCTGCTTCTCTTAGATTTCATTATAGTTACTCTTTTTATAGATGTTACGGAGAGCAAAGGTTCCTTTAAAAAAAACTCCAAATCTCATCCTTTTGTTTTTATAAGGTGGGAACCTTTCCTTGATGTGGCTTACGTAATGGGAAGGGTAAGAATTTATTTGCATTGTGTATTGATTTATACGACAAGAACAATTTAATACTGAGAATGCTTGTGTTGTAGCCCGTTATGGTTGTGTGACTTGGTGACTTTGATCCTGCTTTCTGTATTGTTGACGGAATCGGGTGTTGAAACATCATAAGGAGAGTGTTTCCGAATCTTAACGTTGGACATAACCAAAAAACTGAATTTCAAGTTTGTTTCTTTCAATGGCTCAGAATTTTCTTCATTGACTGTGCATTTGAAACTGTGGTGGTGTGCTGTGTTTTTTTTTTGGTTTGGCAGCTATTTTCCTTCATTATGTATGTATTTATTACTATATAAAAAATAACTTTCACTGGGTTTTTCAATTGGTAATGCTGCTGCTCATGGTCTCAGTGTAAACAAATGCAAGGCTCTGTGGATTCATTGGCAACTGGGTTGAATCTACAATATTAAATTATTAATTGAATTTCTGCATGGATTGTGGAAAGTCCTGCACCTAACTCGTGGTGAGTTCCAGGTTAGTTTTCGCAGTTTAGGGAATGCAGGAGAGTTACCATACTGTTTTTGACAGAAGTCCTAAAAAGAAACATTTCTGTAAGAAATTTGAGCATTCTAGTGGTTAAGATGATAAACAATGCTTGGGTCTGAACATAAATATTAAAAAAATTCAGTGCTGACATCCCCCCCCTCTGATTTCAAGTGTCTTCGATTATTAATGATTAAGAGCAATGAATAGATGCAGAAAAGCTTCACTCATCATGCTTGGCTAGCTCATGCAGTGGGTTAAACCTAGAAGGGAAAACATGAAGAGGAAGCACTACAGAAGTGTTCATAAATTTGATGGTTGTTTGTATACACCATCTGGCTGTATTTCTATCTTACTTAAAGATGTGGGGTGACACCTAGCACTGTTAAGCTAAAGACTGGATTTTTTTGTTTTGGATTGGGACAAACTGAGATTTCACGTTAGCGTGTCTTTCACTTTTCTTTTGTTAAGCTTGGACAATGAATAGTATATTTTCTTCTCCTCAGTTTTACTTGTGTATTTTCTTTATAACTTTTTTTGGCTTTTCCAATAGCCAAGGTTCAAAAATCCTCCTTTTTTTTCGACCAAAGATATTGCCCTCTCCTAGTTAAAATGAAACAGAAATGCAAATTGTAGAAATATATGGCCCATCGATCTCATTTTGGCCAGTGATATGCATGGAGTGTACGTGTGCAAAACATACTTCAAGGCCTGTCCTAATCAACTTAAGCAAAAGAAATGGAAATAAATATCCTGAAACTATTTGCAGCAGTTAAATTATGTTAATTTAAATGAGATTAAAGCTGGGTAGCTACCCATTAAATATGGGTAGCTATTTTCATGTGAAGGTATACTTAAGCAGTATTCTCCCTCTGATCCTAGTTCACAATAACAACCAGGCCAGAACCCTTCATCTGAGGATTATTATTTCCTTTCTGAATTTCTAGTCGTCTTTTTTTTTTTTTTTCTTTTTTCCCTGCTGGTTGGCTCTCTAATTTTTCCAAATATTCTTGTATGTTATTTAAAAGTTTGGTTCTGATGCAATCATCCATGTATATATTAAGACTTTTAGCTGCGAGAATTAAGGAAGTGGAACAAATACTCTAAATAGCTAATTAAGCACAAAATCAGAAGGCTAGAGATTGCTATCCACAGCCTCAGGTAGGAATTTTTTATTGTGCTTGTTAATAGATCTGAAGCATGGAAGAAACATGAATCATTGGCAAAACTTGAGTGAAATGGAACACACGGAATAGAGTTGAAGTTCTACAGATTAAACCCCAATTGTGTTGTGTCTGTGAAGGTAAGAAAGTCGTGTTCTCAATCTGCCTGTAAGAGTGAAAGGTCCTTGATATAGTATTGCTGTAATAAGAATAGGATTAATTATGGATTTGTGATGTTTTGGCATTTTATCTTTTCAGCAAAATTTGGACAGAGAGAATGCTAACTGAAAGCTGAATAATATATAGAACAAAAAGATGAGCACCTAGTCTAGTGACTTTTATCAGTGAAGCAGTTTTCAACAGCTTTAACTTGGTGTTTCAATGAGATTAATAGATTGCTAGACTGCATTATTTAGTAGCAGGGCTTTACCTTGCTACTAAATCCCTAGTATCTGGATTTGGTGAAATGTTATGGCTACTTGATCTGTTACCATGGATGTCACTGGGAGATCATGTAAATACATGAAAATGGCTTCAGCAGTAACGTAGTGCAGAGTGCATTAAAATGGATAAAAGACTGTACATTAAAGCTTTGCACAGTCAACTACATGTAGCAAAATAGTTATTTGTTAATCAGCTGAACTTTACCTAAATTGGTGGTCATATAAAGTTAACTAAAATTTCTTATTTGGGTGAAGAAAAAGTCATTAAAATATGAAAGTTATTAATGCATCTGTACTGTCACCAGAAGATGTAAAGTTGAATGTGCACAGTATGTTTGACTGTAAGGCTAGTTTTGCTTTCCTAATTTCAAATATGGTGTGCAAATAGCTGTGGAAGTGTTATATTGCAGCATTTATCCTGCAGAGCTTAATGTAAAGAAATGGGGACTAGCATCTGGGGGGGTATGAATTAGCTGTGTCTGATTAGCTCATGTTTACTTTTGTCAGTTTTTAGCTCCTCTAAAGTTGTCTTTGGCTCTGCACAGAACACCTACTGTGTGCCCTCAGGTTCTGCCATCCCTGAGAACTTTAAATCCTGTAGCTGAAGCTTTTTAGGCTTATTGAGGAGGGCTGGAAAATAATACGAAAAGGCACTATGCGGACAGACTGTGTACCAACATCTTAGTTGTCCTTTTGCGCACCCTTGGTGTCCTTCTCCTTTGTGTTTCTTCTGTATTGTTTGTTGATCTTTGAGATGAAAGTTGCTGAAAATGTCAGCTGAGTGTTGCAGTTTCTATATTGGAAAAGTAAGTGCGGAAGTACTGACTTGTGAATTCCCATGTTGACGTTTAGAAGCTTTGACTGCTAATCCTATATTTCAGGAGTTCCTTGAAATTGTAATGGGAGTTGAGCTTAAATGCACGAAACTTCATATGCTTCAAAGCAACTTTATTGCATAGTAACCTCAGTACAGAAACCTGAGAGAAATAACTCTGGACTGAGGAAGTCATTTACTCTTCTGACAAAGCCTGTAAAAATTAGTCAATTAGCTACAGTTAAGGGAACTTATCTGATTTTTCAGGCGTGATTTATGGACCTTTGCGGTTCCACAACAGCTGTATTACTACCTCAGAGAACTTTTAAACTCTTTAGTTTAGACAGCAGATGGACACAATACTGTCTAATTTTCACTGAGTTAGTGCTATGGGATTTTGCCTTTGCTGTTCTTATTCATCCTCTCTCTGTAGTTAAAATTTAGAGAAAGAAGACAAGGACAGCTATCTGACCTCAGAGACAGACTGGCCATCCAGGAGAGTTTAAAGCTTATAACTCTAGCCAGTGGGGTGGAATTGGGGAAGCTGAAGTTTGTCATTCATGGATTTGAAGTGGCAGTGCTTTAAAACTTCAGCATTACCGTTATGCCTTGAAAATCTAGATAGATATTTTCAGTTTCCATGAGAGCAGTTGTTGTCTGATAGTGAGGGAGGGGGAGCCTGGAGGCAATGGCAGACATGGGATAATGGGAAGTGGTGTTTAAATAGTTCACTAGCACATATTCCTGACTTGGACACGTGTACGCATTCACGCAGGCACCTCTCGGTGAGGGAGAAATGTCAAGATTTGGCTCCTGGAAATCTTTGTATATGATCTTAACATGACTCCACAATGGAAGGACATAGCTGTATCTCAATACACTTCTGAGTTTGTAAACTGATGGTTACTGATGAATCATTTGTGCAAAGGGTTTCATTTTTTGCCCTCTGAAAAATGGAGCTGCTAATCTCCTTCAGCAAAAAACTCCCCGCCCAAGAATTTGCTTTATTCTGTGGCAGTTAATTCCATGGGACATTGACCATGAGGCAGGTCAAGTGATGATGCTTTTTCTGGGTCTCATCTAGAGAAAGTAGTTTGGAAGTGGGTTTCCAGTTTCCCAGCCATCTGTTCAAGCTTTTTTTCTTGAAGCTGTTTGGTATTTCTGAGGCTGCAGTGTATTTCTTACTCAACTATAAGGCTGTAGTAGTCAAAGATTTCCCCAAGCCAGGTTGCTGAAAAATCCTTCAGTGACAAATATGTCAGTACTGCTATGTGTCAGTATAGCAGATGTTTCACCGTTAATGTGAACTGCAATCAGTGCCATAAGCATGTCACAGGAGAGAAGCGAATCGTGTATGCTCGAGAAAAAATGAGTGAGTATGGGTGATTGTGGACTAACGCATTTGGGAGCTCTTGTGCAGGGGAAGGAAGGAAAAAATAGGGTTGTTACTGGAAGATTATAGACTTTATACAAAGACATGGTATTTTAAATCAAATAACAGATCAAGTGAAATGTTTTCTCTCTTATAGTCAGGGATAGTACATTACCAGGCAGTTTTCTAGCTCATGCTGATCATAGTGACAGGGCCGTTCTGAATTAGGTAGATTTGCTGGTGCTTTGCTGCCCGATAGCTGTTGCCGTAATCAGGGTGGAAAGAATTCCTCCGTATACTCACACAAATTGAGTCCGTATTTTTTGTCTGTTTATGAGTCTGCTCTGTGCAAAAGCGATCCCTGTGCTTGGCCTCAATTGCAGACCACTTCTCCAGCAGAAGCACAGTAGTCTGGCAAGCCAGCAGAAAGGGTGAGAACGTGGACAGCAATTGCCAGACCATCACAGTCCATTAATTTTACCTTAATTATACTTTGGCCCATGATTAATACAGGTCATTGCTGCCTGGTCACGTTGTAGATCATGCTGAATGTTGTACAATGACAAGTACAACTCCTCTGAGTCATTTTGACTCCATGGCTTAAACAATCATTGTTTAAACAGGGTAAGGAAACTGTTTATTTTAAAAATGTTTCCAAGAAGTCCTAATCCCCTTTTGGGGTAAATGGAAGAGTTTCTGCTATGAGATTACTTTTAACTGTAGAAAGCAGTCAGGTTGAATGCTGAAAAGGAAACAGAAAAGATAATTTAAGAGCTGTTCTGCTTTCTCAGCAAGTGTTGTGACAAAATTTCTTTGGATTGGGTAGATTTGCCCTTGAGCCCAAGGGCTGGGTGAAACATCTTTGCAGGTTTAAAGATTAATTGACCAGGCAAAAAATGTGGTCTCAGAGGTAGACTTCGGACCGGGAGTGATTACAAGCAGCCTAGCTCAGTGCATGCACATCCATAGAACTCATCACTGAGTGATGGTGGAAGCATTGCTGGATAAGAAGGGGGAAATCATTAGCTTAGGATGGATCATTCATTCATCATAGAAGGTAGCGTCACGTGCTTTGTTCTAAGGAGTTTTGAACATTGTTGTGGTCATTTCCCTGGAGACTGCCCCAAACATCCAGCTCTCTGGTTTGTGTTGCTTGCAGGTCATGGATACGCCTTGTGTAACAAGCTAGTATCCATCTAAGCAAGAACTGCAGCTTTGCTGTCACATCCCTCTTCCTTCCTTAGCAAGCATCTCTCTTTCTGTCCTAACTGCAAGTCAGATATTTCCTTTCTCCATATGTTTCATATCACGTGGAGTAGCTTCAGTGAGGGGGTCCAGCACCTATGTCTCACGAAGGGAAGAGTTGCATGTGAGTGACCTGGGAGATAGCTGTCCTGTAGCTGCGTCCCCTGCTCTCACCACACAGACCACTGAGCTGCCCTCCAAGTGTCACACTTTGTCCTGGGGTTTTCAGGGGAACTGCAATTTCCACTGCTTTGCCTGAGCACGTTTGACTGTAAAATGCAGAAATCCTGGTGCTACCTCAGGGGTGGCTGGGCTGTCTGCGCAGCAAGTGCAGGAGTGCGGCTGGGACCGACAGTCTCCGTGCACCTTGCTACTGTTCATCATTCAAAGCCTTTGGAAAATGCCCTGCCAAGGAAAGCAGTATAGTCTCAGACTTAAATGTGTTGTTCTTGGTGAGTCAGAAACATGTGCTTGAACCCACAGGTTCAGTTCCCCGCTGCCTCGGAGGATACCATTCGGCCCGAGTGGCAATTGCAAGTGCCGTGCACGGGCTTTGCTTTCAAACCAAAGTCTGTATTTACATGCCTTTTCCTAGTTGGTAGAATATAATGTATTTGTTTGACAGAAGATGATTCAGTTTGGTCTCTGTTTCGCCAGAAAAAAAGAGTCTTGAACAATAGTAATTCAGGTTGAACACCCCAAAATTAATTAAATCTGTTGGCGTCACAGTTTTATTTAAAAGACAAAAGATTTATACTTCTGAGTTTCTTGTGTGTTTACATAAGAAACAGTATGAGAGGATTAAAAGTTGAGTCACCAAGACATAAAGCAAATGAAATTCTTTGCTGACAAACTTACAGAAAAAAAAAAAACAACACCCAAACCCAACCTACACCCCATCATGTGTAATGGGGTGTAAGAGGTTATGTTCTTGGGAGTTGTTTGTTTACTGGCACCTTCTTCTGGGATTAATAACTAAACACCTAAATGTATGTGTATGCAAGTACAGTTCTGCAACCCCTACTTCTTCTTCCAGGATTGCCGGAGTCTGGCAGGAGCTTCCATAAATGGTGACTGCTTTCATCTTCAGTTTTAATTACACGTGCATAGATGTAGTATGTCTTCAGAAGCTCAAAATTCCCTTGTCGTCACGTCCAGTTATGTGAGAGGTTTTTTGCTCATAGGGCCAGATGATAGCTTTCTTGCGGTGATAAGCAAGTGGGAGTAGGAGGAGAAGAGCTCTTTTCACTGAGTCCTACATAATTACATTTAACGTGATGGAATGAGTCAAGGCTAAGTTGTCTGGGCCTATATGCATACTTATAGGTTAATATAGGTACAGTAGTTGAATTTCTTAAATCATTTTCTTATTCTTTTTATATAAATGTTTGTAAGACTATGAAAATTGCATTCATCAATTTGTCAATAATTCTGTTCTACCAATAGGCAAGAAAGTAACAATAGAGAGCTCTCCCCACTATACCTAATTCCATATACGAAGTACCTGAATAATTCGACCGCAGAACCTGTTCCACTCTCTCGTGTACAGATATTCTTCATTGCCTTGATATCTCAGGGAATTTTGTTCTTGTGTGGAAGTAAACAAAAATGTTCCGTCTTTTGCTATTTTAAGCTACAAGTGGAAACTTTCAGGGGTGAAACAAAGAGTTGAAATGTAAACTGTAACAGCTTTCAAGTTGAAGTTCAATTTTGGGATTATAAATCGCTTTTGTAAGACTTCACTGTAACTTCATTGCTTCTTTCGGATATGAGTATGATTGCAAAAACACTGTTAGCACTTCCCTGAGGTAACAGGAGGAGGTGAATGCTTTTCTGAGAAGACTGAGGAGCTGGAAACCTTCACTTTTTCAAAGTCTCTGTTGGCTTCTGTGGCGGAAACCGAATAATGAGAAAGCATTTGACTAAAAATTGTAACTGCCTACAGTGTTTTGCCTCATCTTTCCTTCACCTGCTCTTTGGTCTCTTCTAGATGCTTTGTACATCTAGAGTCTAGAAAAACTGTGGTCTCACCCAAACCTCTCTTTAGGCCCTGTTATGTTACAAATGTATCCTTTTGTTTATATGTTCAGATTTTTGCAGGAAGCTGGCTTTTTACCCACTCTCAAAGTATAAATTGTAACTACTGATATGCCTCTTCTCAACTTCTATTTTTGATTTGCATTTAACTGAAGATAAGGTGCCTGCAATTGCATGTCAAGTTTGGTATGCTGCTCTGCCACAGAGATAACAGCCAAATAGAGATACTAATCAGTGGTGGGAGAGTTGTAAAACAATCATGTGAAGCTCATAATGATCCACATTTGTCACGTTGGACACTGAATAGCCTTTTCTGGGGTGCCAGTGTAGATCTGTGAGAAAGAAGTTGAACATCCTTTTGATCATCAGGTGCTTAACTGAGATGAATGAAGCTGGAATCGATTCAAACGTTGTGCCCAGTCCTTTCCCGACAGCGTGCTCAAGGGAAATCTGTGCTGAATTCTTCCTCTACGAGAACCAATCGAAATTAATGAATTGAACTCTATAGAAGCAGGGTCCAATTAAATTTATTACGTTGGGCTGAAATTTCTTCCTGATACCTAAAAGAACTTAAGAGGAAAAGCTAGTGGCTCTTACTGCCCAGGTATGTGAGCATTGTTCGTGCAGCTCCAGCTGCTTAAATTGTTCAGGTTTGCAGCATCTGCACACAAACTGAGATGGAGTGGTGAGGTGTTTGGGGTTTTCTTTTGGTTGGTTGGTTTTTTTTTGGTTCATTTTTAACATCATGTTAAATTAGTCTTAGAGAAGTGTTTATTTTTTCTAAAATAATTTTTTTACTTTGCTGTGTTGAACTCTGAAACCACAATGGACTACAAGGCGAGAATACCTGGGTTAAAGTTCAGTTCATTTTGAGCCTAGGGCTATAGTATCAGTACCAGAGGAGCACGGGCCAAAACATTCAATTTTTGGAAGACACCCACTTTGACATGGTTTGAATTTTCTGCGGCATGGACCTTTTCTCTTTAATTCTGTTGTTTCTTCAAGTTCTATTTTAATCAATTACCATTTGGAAAAGTGAAAAACTGCACCAGGTGAGCTAAAGATTTATTGGCTTAAATTATTTTTGGAATGATAATTTTGTCTTGCATAGCTGGTTTAAACAATGCGTATTTTTATTATTAGCAGAAACCTTTTTGAGTTGGAGCAAATATGGAGTACTGTGTAATCTGAGCTGTATACTTACTGTGCAGAATGTCTCAACAAGTACTGACAAATGTTACTTTTTAATCATTCTGATACGGGCTTGAGAAATTATTGATACTATTATTATTGCAATAAGGTTTTTCTGTGAAATATGTGACATAGGTAATTCTGTGTTTCCATACCTCATTCTAGTTCCTGAACTGGGCTAAATTATACTGTAAGCATATTTATGCTAGTCTAGTAATATCCATGTATGTGGAGGAGATGAAATGGTAGCAGGTGGGAGGAAAGCTGTTGCTGTAAGCAGACTGAGTATGGCTGAAGCATAAAGCTTTCTGCTACAGCTGAACCTTTATAAAGACCGCAAGGATTGCCTCACTCGCTCCTGAAGCATAACAGTCTCTGAGGCAATACATAAGAAATGCAGAAATCTATACAGATGACACAGGACTGTTTAGGATAGGAGGTGATGCATTTAAACTGCAGGCATGATACAGTTGCCTAAAATGAAATTTTGCTGCTAGTCCAAGGTTAAGGCTCATCCCTATGAATGACATCAGATACCTGGTTACAAATGAACAAAGAACTGTTTTGAAAGTATAGCTGAAAGTTTCCACCTGTGTAATGGTTCTCCCTAACAGGCTCGTGGGGTTTTGGTGCAGTACTAACACCCATGAACGGTGATTTCCATCAAGATACCATTGCATGTACATGGCTCCATTCTCTTCCACTCCAATACCTACCTAATGCAAACTGCGCATGTGAGAGTTTGTCACACCTTTTTGCATGGTGTGAAGTACCTACCTTATTTTTGCTGTACAATGTTTTACATAACTATGCTTCATCAATGTATCGATTTGTTAAACACTCTGGAATGCTATGAAAGCATTCAAGCTTTCATAGCTCTTAAAAAAATGCTAGTTTTAAAAAGTAATTCACAGGTGAGATGCTGTAAAGTCCATGAGATACTACCGTCCGATTTATGTATGCTGTCCTCTTTCTTCTTAAGACTAGATGAAACTGGCTTCAGACAGGTGGTATCATTTGTTAACACACATTAGGAAAGAGACTGAGATTCTTCCTCAGCACTTCCTCACCTGTACACATCTCTTCTGTTTTGCTACTATATTCTTATATTTTCTAGCAAAACAACTATCAATATTTAAATGAGTACCATTGTTGTTCCTCCTTGGCTATGGTAGACTATTTTTGTTTAGTCTATTAAAAGCATAAACAAAGTTTGCATCACCATATGGTAATCTTCTCATGTATACACACATCTATCTTAAAATAAATTGTTAGTGTACCCTGCTCATAATATTCAATATTTTTTCTTGAAAAAATTGTTAATTTCAAGCTGCATATTTCTTTAAAAAGATATATATGCACATTAATAGAAAAGATAAACTTAGTTTTTGAGAAATAGAATACAGTAAGTTGAAAAGGCAGATATTTATTATATTTTTGAAAGATCAGAAAAAAATAATTGAGGATTTCTTCTTTAGAAATCTGTGCTTTTAGCTTATTGGATTAGTTTCCTGTGAAATAAATCATTATGCCAGTTTCAAATGTTCATGGGAAAACTTGAAAATACTGATTAGAATTTAAGCCTTCAACTAAGACTGTGGCCAATATCTAGACGCTGCTTGTGTCAAAAGGTAGCAGGTTTGTTTAGCTTGCTTGAAATTATGTTGAAGTGTAGTGGTCTTAAAAATAATTTTGAAGTGATACTTTTGATTTATGGATGATCTTTAAAAGATGCATTTAGGAGATGTTTCATTTATTGGATAGAAGGGAAAAGAGATATTTTCAGTTTTCACTTGTTTCTTTAGTGCTTCCAATTGTGTTCATGGTCTAATGTAAGTCTAGTCAAATTTTTTGGTCTGAAATACTTCTTGGGATAAATCAAACTTATAACTTATTTTGAAATTTTGTAGAGGAAGAAAGAGGCATATTTAATCAGAAAAAATTGAAATGAATGAGGTCAGTTTAGGTGAGATTGATGTTTTAATCTCTAAATGAATAATTGTGGTATGTTATGAGAGTTGCTGCTCTGCCTCATATCCTGGCTTTTATCTGTATAATGCATAGCAGTTGTTAGCATGTATTGTGTCCTGGCTTGTTCAGAGATTAAAGCAGACCCAAAGTAAAACTCCTCTGCCATTTTCTAAAAACTGCTTATTTTGCAAAAGTTCATTCCTTATTTGTCTTTTTTAATTCATTCTGGAGGTGAATTCAACTTTAACTAGTACAGTTAGTCCCCTCTGTGCCTGTTTAGGGTACTTAAGGCACACTAATGGAAAGTCTGCAAGATAAGGGGCTTAGCTTTCAGCCATGGACTGGGGGTCCAGACTCCTGCTCCCCCCCCATAATGTGTTCTAATGTTGTTGTTCCTTTGAGTAATTGTGGTTCATACTGCTATTTTCAGTCTCTAGTGAAAGACTGTATGCAACAGAAGAAAGGAGCGCCTGAAGTGCAGCTCAGACAGAACCGAGGAATCTCTGTCTAAAGAAATTTGTACCTTGCTTGGTAAGTGACAGAGGCCATAAATGTCTTGATACTCTAGTATTTCCACCACTATACAGGGAAAAGTGAAACAGCACGGGGCAGGCTGTATACCCACTAGTACTAAGTTGTTTGGGAACGGAGGGATAAAAAACCCAGTGCTGTCTGCAGTGAATGAAAGTGAACTGGAGGGAAAATAAAAGCATTAGGAAGCTTTCTGATTGTTGGCTTTTCTCTGTGAGTCGAAGGAGAGCATTTCTTCTTAACTCTTTCAGACTGACCAAAGCTTTAGGTGGCCCCAGTCACCCCTGAGATTTCTGGCTGCCCTGGTGAGGGCTTAGAAAGAGCTGGCTGAGACTGGCGCTGGGACGTCAGCCCAGGCTGCACAGCCAGGAGCGGGAGGAAGGTCACACAGAGGGAAACTGTGCGAGGAACCTGGGGATCCCATCACCTGCTTGAGGAAGAAAGATGTAAGGTCAATCCCCTGTAACAGCCTGAAATGTTGAAAGCTGTTCTTTGCTGGGAGGTGCCTTACCTGTGCAGAATGGAAGGCAGCAGAAGCAGCATGACTTTTGTAGTCTGTTGGCCCTTGTTGGGAAGGGAAGGGAGCAGCTTCTGTTCCTTGCTTCCAGCACAGGTTATGCGTTATCTCTAGTGAGTCCTAATATAAAATGCGTAAGCAGTCCTGGAAGCAAAGAATGGAAGTTGGGAGTGTGCTCATTGCTTTATTGTACTAACTGCATTATCAATAAAGCGCGTGCTAAATGGATTAAGAATAGGCTGCCGTCTCCAAAGTGGATCTTCAAAAAGAAGCCCGTCCATCTCTTCAGAGCCTAAAATCATTTTTGTTAATGATCTAGAAACAAAGATTAAATAATTGACAATTATGCTGTCTGCACATTTTATCAAAACAGTAAACAACTATGACAGTGAAATCAAAAGAGTTACACAGTTGAAGCAGCAAATTTCTAAAATTGAGGCAGTCAGACCCCAGTCATAGGGTTGAGAATCACAGTCTGAAACACTTGGGCTTTGGAAGGGCAGCAGCCGAGTTCGGGTCCTCTAGGTGGTGCTGTAGAAGAAAATGCTAGTGGTATTTGTGTATTCATTTTATATATATGTATGTGAGAATATATATTCCTGTATAGATATTTGTATATACATCAGCGTGTGTGTATGTTTATATATAATATATGTAAAAAAACTGATGCAGATTGGTGAGGCTGACCCTAGACGGCATACCCTTTTGGTATTCATATTCAAAAGAAGACATGAACAAGGATTAGGAGAAATGCCTCTGGATAAAAAACTTCAGAGCTCAGTTTGCTAACCAAACCAAAGATTGGCAGTTAACACATTAATAGTACAGAGGAATTTTGAGGACAGAAAGCCAAGAATTAAAGCATTCTCCACTCTAGTGCTACGGACAACTGCTGGATGACTGAGAGCGAGGTCCAGACTTTAGCATCAGCACGGATGAGTTACCAGAATCTGTGGAGTTTCTCCAGTCCCCAGCACTCCTCGTCACAACTCTGTCCTGTGCTGGCAGGTTTTCTCTGGAAAGCTAGCACTAGCAGAATTAAATACAGCAGAATAAATGGTTGAAATGAGAAGATTTGCAACATACGAGAGAATCAGAAAAAATTATCTTTGTGTAAAGATATAGTATCTTCTGGCCTTAAGTCTGATTAGATCTTATACCTCAAAGGAAAGTTCTTGACATTTTACAGTTAAATTAACTATTAGTTTGTCTATACAGGAATTGTATGATGGCCTTACTAACAAGGATTTTTTTGTTAAACAGAAGTTCAATTGCAGTGCATTGGTTAGTGTCACTACTGGACACATTCTTTTAGTGCCTCTGATATTTCTGTCTGATTGCCGACCACTTACTTTCTGATTATGTCCTCATGACATATGATTGAATTAATCTTACAGAACAATTGCTACCATAACCACAAAAATAAAAGGAAAAAAATACACTCTCTTATAGAAAACTTTGAATCAGTTTAAGTCTATATCTCTTTTTGCCTTGAATATGTATCTTTTTGCCCTACAAGAAAAAAAGTGTGTGTATCTTTTTGCCTTGGCTTTACATCTTGAAAATGATAATAAAAATACTATTCGAGTATTTTTTAAAACATTTTTCAGAAAGGGCAAATATTTGCGTTTTTGTCTCTGCACAGTCTATGTATTATGTTTCTAAAAGGTTATGTTACTGGCATTGAGTGTTTTTTATAAGCCTTTGAGTACTTCTCATTAAAGGGAATTACTCAGAATATTTCTTCCAAAGTAATATCTTCTTGTGGAAATCAGGCTTTCAGAGTTTGCTTTGTAGTGTATGTTGGTTTTGTGTTGAAGCTAATTTCAACTAATTGAACAGAAATCTGAAAAGTGCTTATTAAAGTGGGGAAACATTTTTTTTATGAGAATTAAATCTAATAAAATGCATGTTCCCAAATCTGTGTGCCCCCTTCGCCTTGCTTTAACAAATTGTATAGAAGAAATACCTCTCCATAGTGTTTGATTCTTCATCAAAAGGTAATACAAAGGAAGACCTAATGAAGACCCTAGTCTAAACTCTTGTTGCCACGGTTTGGAAGAATTTAAGATAATGACATTTTAGCCGTGATGTGCTAGTTGTTTCAGAGAACTCTAGGGGAATCATTCTTTCACCTTGCACTAATAATCAGAAGATGTTTAATTTAAGGTTTCCTGCTAAGAAACTATGATTAATTTGTATATTAATGACTAAGTAAGGATTCAAGTTGTGTAAGGCTTAAATAATTTCTGTTCACTTAAAGAAGATTCAGTCAAGAAAGTTTCCCTGTGCTTTACGACCACAAAAATATTTTTAAAATTTAATGAGATTTAATTAAAAGTGCTGATGTTTCCATTGCTTCTGATATTACCTTAACAGTAAACTACTTCTCTAAAGAATCTTTCAATAATGTTAGTTATTAGTGGTAGTTGTGTGGTGTTTTTGGTTGTTTTCCTTAGTGAAACTTCCCAGACCACTGCTGATCCTTCTCCTCATCACAACCACCCTAAATGGGAGCAGCAGAGCAGAGGGAGATCTGTCTTGGCCGGTATCTACGAGTGATGCCTTTTTCCCCACTGCATGTGCACAAATACTGCCAAGGACTCTTCATTCCACCTTGAGCAGCTGGGAATGGCCACTTCCTTACAAGCTGTCTGATGGAAGAGGTGGAGTTCTTCGAGAAGAAAACCTCTGATTAGTTGCACTTCGTCAGTTCCCATTCAGCATCTCTGAATAGGTGGGTGGTCCCTGGACAATTGAAAAGAAAAAGGAGCTGTCTGCCAGCTTTGTCTCCATTGTATCATTGAAGTAATCTTTTATAAATAAAAAATAAAAAATTAATTCAGGTAACATTAATTCAGTAGCTGTTTTGAATGTTAGTACAATTTGAGACTGATGAAAAATGGAATTGCAGAACATGTGAAAAAACCTCTGTAGTGACGCCTGAACACCATGGTGTCTGAGAACCAGTCTGAAAAAAGCAAATCCAAGCTTCTGTTTGAGGGGGG
>Ga0065711_1034139_pt1 | contig 24242 bp, 8 predicted proteins | sample Hoacrofraction12_FD_59098 | JGI IMG/M metagenome (GOLD analysis project Ga0065711, IMG submission 59098) | Hoatzin crop microbial communities from Cojedes, Venezuela - Epithelial fraction 12 v2 (version 2) | ecosystem: Host-associated > Birds > Digestive system > Esophagus > Crop | place... | reverse complement strand
CGGAGCACTTTGAACATGAGAAGTTGATTATGAGTATTTGTACAGACGTTTATTGGTAGATACTTTCCACCCTCTTAATAATAAATCCATGCAGTTTCTGTTTACTGTCGAAGGATGTCTCTCTGTGTGGCAAATTATTCTAGACAGCTTATATTGCACAATAATGCAGTATGAATTCCCTTATGGTTAAAAAGGGCACCCTTCTGTCTAAATTTGAAAAATGCATTCAAATAAACTATAAGCCAATGTTTTCCAGATGCCAGAATATTGTTACATAATTCTTTCTGTAAGGAGAATAGCATGGAGCCTACACATCCATCCTTCTGTTCAAAAGATCCATGGGGAAAACAGATACGTGCCCCAAAGGCCAAAGCCAAAAAGTAACTGTAGGGCTACTTGAATAATGTGCCTCAGAATTGCAATTCCTAAAATGTTCATGTTAACTATTCAGATTTTAAACTACAAAATCAGTGTTTCTTTTCAAGATATTATTATACCTTGAAATGTTATACACCAAAAAATTACTAGTGGAATTTTAAAAGTCATTCCTCCAGGCCCTATAAATTAATTGAATTAATTGCCATAGATTTTCAACAATTCTATTAATTGCTACTTGTTTCTTTACAATGGTACATCTACCCTGCATATTTTTTAGCTATTACCTATGTTAATAGAAGATCTACATACTAAAACATTACCATTTCAGAACAGGTGGTTGATACAAATGTATCATCATTCTCCTCTGTGGTGATACCGCAATTACTAAATACTGACTATTTTAGGGTTTCTGCTACTGGTATTTATTTTACTTATGTCCTTCCTTCAGACGTATGAAGACCTTCTTTAATAGCAAAATACACTAGGGCTTAGGCTGGTGACAGGCAGAGCTTTATGTAAAATAGATTATTTAAACACGCTGATGACAACACGGCCTCCAGTGTTCAAAAGTATGTATACATCACAGGACAACCTTGCAAATATTAACATTGAAGTCACTGTAAGAGAAAAAGCTGTATACACTGCACGGCTTCAACTTACTTTAAACACAGAAACACAAAAACATTACAATGAACACACTTTTCAGTTTCTCACAGGTGTTGAGTTGAATGTGATCTTCAGTTTGCTGAACAGCGGTGGTACTGAAATGATGCTTGCTGTATGTTTCATCCTGGCCTTGGTGCAAACTCAATTCATCATGGCTAAAGCACAGAGAAGCAGATACAGATCATACAGGATGGTAACTTTCACTGGAAAACTGGGTTCATTGCTCCTACAGATGTGCCTTTTCCTAGCCTCCTTTTGGGAGCTCAGTTTTTCTCTCAGTTCTTTGTATAAACACCTGAAACAGTCTAATATTTCTCTGGTGGTGGCTTGTAGTGATGTGGGTGATGCTGCTTCAGATGAGGTCCTAAACAAAAGAATAGAAAATACGTACATATCAAACCCTGAATATGTAACACCACCATTTATCCGTACTAAAAAGTCTTTGTGAAGTCTTCAGCTTGTAAGTGAACTGCCTGTGCCATCAACTATCTGCCTGTTCAGCCCACACAACATTAGTGATTGTGAAAGGACAAAAGGATTCAAGCAGATGAATCTTAGATTAATTCATTACATTTTTTGTTAAGCCTCGCAACATTGAGCTGTACTTTTCAGAAACTTATAAAATGCTGAAAATAGCTATTAAAAGGTCTGCGCTCCTTTAGAAATGTGATCAGGCTCTAGCCACGCTGGACTGAATGCAACCAGAAAAATCTAGTCTTGAAAGCTAAGCAATGCCAGGCCTAGGCAGTACTTGGAGGACAGACCATCTTTGAATCCCAGGTGCTATAGGTGTAAGCCAAACTGAGTGAGAGAAAGACTGCATTTGCTTCCATCACTGCTGATGGACAATTATGGAGGGAAAAAACCCAGTATTTTCATGCATCTTAAATTCACAGAATGCTACTGGAACTACTAAAGACTTTAAGGCTCGAGCTAACTATTTAAATGTGGAGGACTGAAGTTGTGTAAGACACAACCACATGTCAAAACCTGCTTACTGTGGGGTGAAAATGGAGGAAGGTCAGGTGTTCGGAATGATTTTATCGTAGCTGGCCCTTCCCCACCAGTCGTCAGCACTTGAACTTCCAAGCGGTACAGCATCGATGGCCTCAGATTGGGCACGGTAAGTACATAATGATCCTAAAAATAAATAAATTGTGTTAATTATCAGAGCATCTAAAAATAAAACGTAGTTGATCTACTCACACAAAGCAGTGATTTAAACAGGTTCTTTCACTCTCGGCATGCACAAATTATTTTCTTAGAATTCTGTTTAAAGGATTTAATGTATGCATCACTTTGTTGAGAGGGTTTGTTTTGAATTTTTTTGCTTGCCATTGCCTTTGAGCATACTTTTTTACTATAATGTTATGGTTTCATGTGTAAGGAGGTCCAAGTTGTTCCTTCCTGTTCTTGAAAATGGATGACATGCTCATCACTAAGAAAACCAAAAAGCTTAACTTCCTAATCATTCTTTTTAACAAATATGTTCCTTATATAAACTTGTTATTACTTTGGATCTGTCTTTGAATTCCACTAATTGCTAAATTAATTCATGGCCATTTGCAGGTCTGGCCCCCAGCTGCAGCTAGTGAAAATAAGTGTGGCTACACAGATTTCAGCATATCTGCCCCATTTACACCACAAGAATCTGCCCTGCTGTTCTTAATCCCATTTTTGGCATGATGGCCTCAATTTTCACTTCTGTATACCTTGCGTGGTCACTTACACCCATGCAAAACAATTTCAGAGTAAGTTTATAAACGCTCTGAAATGGGAACAGATCTGACTAAAGACTGAAGGACATTAAGGAATCAAAAGTCCTGATTCACCTTATTCGAAATTGAAAAGGACCAGTCGCAGGAAGGGGACAGCGGGGCAGTGATGTGGGGCAGCGCGGGCACGGTGTGCTCCTCCGACCAGTCAGCCTGGGCCGACCAGGAATTTGCAGGGCAAGTTCCTCTGGCTGGGACTGCACCCAGCGCCATGCAGGGGGACCCAAGCGGGCTGTGGGAATAACTGGTAATTTGCTGTTACTGTCAGAGAAGACAGTAAAGGGGAAAGGAAAGAGAGAAAAGCTGGGGGGAAACGTGGTTTTACTGCCAAATTAGTGCATATTCTGAGATGGGACTGCTGTTAATCAACCTTGCTGAAGCTGTTCCACCTCGTATAACATACTGCAGGGGTAGAGGAGAGAGAGGATGTGCGTACATCGCACTCGCACACTCGCTCTCCCCATTCAGGCGCTCCTCTGGCAGTTGGGACATGTGGGTTTCAGCACCCGTTGTGTAAATATGAAATTTTTATCAGTCAGAAGCTACCAATGAGAACAAGTGAATGATCCTCACTGTAAAATACCCTACATTCTGATGGTTTCTGAGAGGTAGGAGATACTGATTCAGCTCAAACCAGAGTTTTCTTAAACAGTTGCCATAAACACACAGAGACGCAGACAGTGATAATAATTAAATAAAAGGAATCTCCAGGTAAGTGAAAACAGACGAAAACAAACATAAAAAATTAAAGCATAACGCAATGCAAAGGAGTCTTTTAAATAAAACTTACTACATATTTCAGACCTAACTGGACCAAAAGCTTAAAAAAAGGGAATAGAAATTCTGAATAAAACATATGCCTGCTCCTAAAAAAAAAGATGAAAACTGAAGTGAAAAGTAACATCTCATGGTCCGTAACTTCACTTATCATTGTGCTAAAGTGGTTGTTTGCAGCTAAAGGTCTGTGATGGAGTAACCACTCCAGGTAATCTCGCAATGTGGCTTGCTGAAGAGACCAAGGCTGCATCTGCACCATGCTTCCGCTTTGGACTGTGGGTCAAGCTTTGAGTTAATGGGTGCAGCTCACACCGAGTCCAAACTAAGCTGTAATAAAGCAGCTCTGCTCACTGTGTGGTAGCTTGGCCCATAGTTTTAGACCATCTGCCGTCAACTTTGTTGCTCTTCCCTAGAACAACAGACTTTGAAACACGAGTGCCCTAGTCTTAGGGCAGTCTGCTAGGAATTAAGAACGAAGGGTGAGAACCTTGCCTCGGATTTGTGGAAAATGAGCTGAATGTAAGATGTGTACAACAAAACATTTCACACATTCTTTGATGAAACAAATGTTGTGAAAAGGTTTTCAGCCAGCTCTGCTCCAGACACAATCGCCTTGATCCACTTCCCTGAAGTGGATGGAAAGGCACCCAACGTTGTTAGCTGACTTTGGATCAAGGCCAGCTGCTTAAGCCCTTTTGTTGACTTTGGTGGATCTGGCAACAGAGTCTGACCTGCCTCTGCCAGAGGAGGAACTGAAATAGCAAAGGCCATCATAAAGCAAATAAGGGGAAGAATTCAGATTGTTAATTCTCATACTTTCAATAAACAGTGAAATCTAGTTCTCTTTGTCTGTCGGACAATGGTGTGTATAGGCAGAGAGGAAAGCGATTTTTACTTTTTCTTAGTGCAATGAGTAACTCAAAGGAAGACAAAATTCTCTTAAACCCATCGACTTGGACACCCAGTAATTAGTAAAACTATAGTAACTGCCAGTAACTGCCAAGTTGAACAGCCTGATCATCAAAAGAAAATAAAAACTACCTATTGCCACACAGATGATCTTTTCCTCCCTTCAGGCATTTCTCAGACAATGGTTGCTAAATTGACAATTGTGCACATTAAAATGTTTGATCTGTCATCAAGAAGAGTAGCTGTGCTTTGTTTCTCCAGCAAGGAGGAAAATTAAGCGCTTCCTGCTCCAACTTGCCTGCGGAGCCAGGGAACACTGTGTGTGACATCTGTGTCACCACTAAACATTAAAAATAGGCCACATGTGCACACACTTATGAAGCTGCTAGCAAAGGAAAGTAACAAACAACTTACTGCTGGCAGTATCTGCGACTGCGAAATGATGCTGTTGGGTAAGCTGTTCTGCCGGCTTTCTGTGGTTACTTCCGCCCAAGTGACTTGAAACCCTGTCATGGGCTGGTGAAGGTCTGTCTTGGATATCTTCCAGGAAAAATGACCAGTGATGTTACCTTCCTGGACAATGAAAGACGCAGATAGATTCTCGGGTTTGGCCAAGACTTTGGGTAGAACTGGCACTATAAATTTGGAAAGCAAAAAGAGAAGCTAAACTTTGAGAGTTAATGTTCAATAATGTTCATTTACTTCCACAAATGAAAGTCAGACAGAGCTCTCTTTCTGGTGTTACCCAGGATCCTGACAGCTTCCTGCCTTTGAATTTTGAGTATTAACCAAAGCCTATCTTCGATATATTCCATTGGCAGGTGACAGAAAGGAAAGCGTACAGCATGTAAAGGCTTAAATGCCTCATTCACAGGCAACTACCCTGCTTCTTCTTTGTATATCAGAATACCTCAGCTTCAGTTTTCACTTTTGGGACCACAAGAGAACCCACAGGATAGTACAGAATTCCATAATGCAGGCAAAAAGTAAAACTCATGATCTAAAATGGTCATACAAGTTAACAGGGGCACTCTGATAAGGGGAAACATATGCCTGAGTTGCAGTTGCCCAGGAATAAATAAGGTTTTAATGCTGGAAACTGTCAGAAGGGGTGGTCAGGCAATGGCAGTGGTGGCCAGCAGGACTCTGAGGTGACCCACGAAGCACGGGAGTACCCCTGGGGACAACAGGGACTCAAAGTGAGAGGGCCACCCTCTAGCTGAAGAGAGAGGTTTCCAGACTTGGTTGTGCAAAGCCATGGCTCACCTGACCTACAACCACCTGCAGACAACAGACCTGCTTCAAGCAGGTGTCTCAACTAGCTGACCGCAGAGGTCCTTACCAACCAACACCTCCATGATTCTGCAATTTTCCATAACACTCTAGCTATACCTGCTATCATGGCAACAAGAATACCATAAAATACCATAAAAGGTATGAGTGCTTTTATTTGTTATTTGAGAGCAGTTTTAACCTAAACAAATTCAAACTGAAAAAGCAGCTTGCATCAGTAGCTAAACATTCAAAAGATGGGTCATGCCAGTGTGATTATGTTTACAGTTATCATCTGTCATTATAATAAATACAACTGGGAAACTCTTCCTCCTCACAAAAATAAAAACTATGTAATAACAGATATCATCATATGTTTATAAACAGCCCAATAAAATTATCACCTAATTGACAAAACAGTAATGTGGCAGCCAAAATCTATACTGCTCTGTATTTTAGTTGATTTTTCACATAAGCATTAGTCACATTTTTATTTGTTCTGAATCTTTCATGTCCCATTTTAGAATTACTTTTAAAAACTTTTATTTGGTGATTATAAATGCATTTGAAACTATTTGGCTACTTCACCAGATCATGTCTTACCTCCTTCAGCAGGACAATGAATGTGTTTGTGGTTTTTTTCTTTAAATGCAGAGCAAGGTGGGGTAACAAAGAAAATACTCTCAGCCTTAAAATGACCTTTAGATTTTGCAGGCAAAACAGTTACTTTATATTTGCATGAAAATGACAGGTCCTTCAGAATCATGTAGTTTTCCTAGAAGAAAAATAAAAAGATCACATGCTGCAAACAGACCTCTAGAAAAAAAAAAAAAAAGAAATTGAAAAATAAAATTGGCAGAAGATGAAAAATTTTCTCCAATAAAATATTTTCCTGTTATGCTTAACGCATGCCAACATGGCTTTTACTCAGAGAACAAAGCAAACATTGCCTATGTTATGATTATTTTCAGGGGCAAAATACATTAGCATGGTATTTGGCTATGTCTTCCAATTCCGCAGAGTCCCTTCGCCACGCTGCATCAAAGCAACTGGCTTCCAACATTTAGAACAGTCTCTCTGACATGATGGCAATGGGGGTAGCAATGTGAGGATATAAATGTTAATCGAATTAAACAAACGTAAGAAAGCTGAGTTAAGCTGCTGTAAACGACAGGCTCCATCTACATTTAACTTTTTTCAAAGTGCATTCAAAGTCCAGCATGGCATTATGGATCCATTTTTTTCCGCTTTAGTACATTAACTAATTCTACCTTCTTATCAGGAAGAAAAGCTCCACAGCTGAACTACAAAGCACATTTCTCTGTTTAAAGACAATGACTGGAGAAGAAAACTTTACACAATGTGTAAGTGTCCTGCTAAACTCTTACTGTTGTCTAAAGTACTTTTGAAAATAACAGACTGAAAGCTTTAGCACAAATCATATATATGAGAAAAAAATGTTTGGGTTTTTTTTCTAAGAAAATGTCCAATAATACCTTACTGGCTAAGGTTGAAAGTCTTTCATTGCCTTTTAGATCTTTACTTCCCTTCAGAATCACTAAATTCCAGCGTTCTTCTGTGTAACTCCCTCTTTTTTCTAATCCCAAACTGGATTAGTCCAACCTTCACTTCGAAGGTCATTTTCAATGGGGGACAGGGATTGGGTTGAGAATGGACTTGACACCCTTCCACCAGCCTTCCACTGGCCGGGAGAGTGCTCTCATAGGCTTGACTTCTGCTTGAAATTGTGACAGGACTATTTTTATTTATTATGACAGAGCCTAAATGCTAAACACTGGAAATGTAAGGCCTTTATCCATGTGGACCTACTATAGCCAGTACCAAACCTTTTGTAGCATCAATATTCTTCCGTTCGCTTGCTATTATTTGCTTCCTCAAAAGAAACACAAAGTTTCCCACAGTAGATTGGACCAATTACTGTAAAATGATTGGGAGGAAATAAACTAATCCCACAGTGCATTTAGGCAGATGTACAAAAGTCCTTCCTGATCTCTAGTGGAAATAAAACTTCTTAAATGTTAACTTTCTCTTATCTTCAACGTGCATAACTTGAAATATTGGGACTGATCATAACATTATGTCACAATCATTTTTTTACTCCACCTCTAATATTTGCTTTGCTGACCCCATGAAGCAGTAAATCTTACAAGCGAACAGCCTTCTGTATGAGAAATAAATTTTGTCTTTTGATTTACTCTACTCTTAGATGCCATTAACTCCAGTGAATTGATCCAGTAGCATAGGTCAGGGTAAGAAGAAAAGGGGAATTGTGATTTCTTCCATTCTCTATAACCCACAAAATCAATTGTGATGCACCAATCACATTACTATGTTGTTCAAATAATGTGTTACAGAGATGGATGACACTAGATTGCCAACAAATTGAGTACGCAGAACTGCCACTGCAATATATATTTGGGGTGATATGTACTTACAGAGAGCTTTTCTCCTTATCTGATATCTGTCCGATTTCCAGATTTAATGTCTAGTCATTTTCACCTACAGTCCTTTTTTCTTACTCTATTATTCTCCTCAGGGTTATGAAATTCACCTGCATGTCTAAAAATAAAACTAGTTTATTAATTACTATTATTATTGTCCAGTATTTGCACTGTGCCAGAGTCCTACAGTACTAATTACAGATAAAGCTCCATATTCTACGTACTGCAGAAATAGATAAGTCCTTAGCCTGCTCTTGTTTTCTGAATAACACCGACAAAAAAAAAAAAAATTAGCCTAGTGTGCATTTAAAAAAAAAACAAACACAAAAAACAAACCCAAAACAGTCCAGATGCATCATTTTTATCTTTTGCTGAAGAGCAACATAAAAAAGAAACTTCCTTACTTATTTATGAAACATGGTATAAAGCACACTGTGTTATGTCATAGAACCATCCTTTCTCTTGCTGCTTAGAGGCTATTCAGAGTCAAGCAGAAGGCTGAATGGAGACTTACATAAGTCAGCTCAGTGACTTTCCCAAGTCCTTTGGTGTCATTGTGTGCACAGGACTCCAGTAACCAGTGAACCTGGAATTGATTCATGCTGATATCTAAATGATAAAAAAAGAGAGGAAAAGACATAATTATGCTTTCACCATTGTAACTTATCTGGCTTCTCTGGATAAAAAAATGGGAGCTTTTAAGAATTGTAGAGCTGGTAGTTCCTCACTTGTTCTTAAGCATCCTTCAATAGAATGGAGAAAACATTATACGCTTATGTTACTTAAACCTTGTATCAGCTAATGGAGATAACTTTAACAATACTGAATTGGCATTTTCAGATATGTATAAGCATACCCCACTTACATTTATTAAAAAATCAAGCATTTAAATTGAACATTAAAAAAAAATTTCAATGCTGCTACTTCTAAACATCCTGCAAATGACGGACTGACTTCGTGTCAACTGCCTGTGACTGTCTGTGTTGTCAGAGCATTGCAATACTGCTGCCGGGCGCTGCTTGAGAAATCTGTGCCTGAAGACATGTGAAAATGTCTGTAAATCCCTGAGCTTTCTTCTTTCAGAATATATCATAAGACCTGTTCAGTATCTGTCCAAAAAAAATTCTAGTTTTGACTCTTAGGAGTAATACCAAAGGCTTGAGTTTGCTCCCGTTTAAATCAATGACAAAACTTGCCGCAGTATCAACAATATAAGCTTTCAATCATTTTCTAGCTCTTCTAGCTTCTTGTCTAATACTGATTGCATAAGGAAGCAAAAAAGAGGGGAATAAAGAATTAGACAAAAGAAGAAAAACTCATCAGGTAGTGCACATACACCCTGTCATTTTTCTGGATTTCGTTCTCTTCAATCTTTACACGGGGGATGCAAAATTATGTCTGTTATTTTTAATTAGCTTGGTATGACATAGCCACTAATGCCAACTGCCTGATTATGGGTTTCAGGAGGGAAAACAAACATAATTGGTGCCTTAAGGGCTAATCTGGCATTAGACTGCTATGAGCGGTTTGGATGTAGAGAGGAAACATTGTAAACCAAAGAAAAAAATAAGTAGTGTCTGAAACTAGCTCAAACAGTATTCTGGTAAAAAGACTGAATAAAAGCTCCTTGAAATAGGTTTTTGCAGGAGCTATCTTCACAACAACATATACATTAATTATTTGTGCGATTTCTTTGGAAACCCAACTTTTTTTTTCAAAAATAAATCTTTAAAGAAATAACTTGCTGCCTTGTGATTGTTCCCTCTCATTTAAAAATAAAGAAATGGATCTGCTTTCACTTGCCTCTTGGTTGCTGGATGTGCCTATTGGATGAAGACACAAACTCACAGTGCATCTGTAAGTAGGTTTATAACTGGTTTATTCTCCTCCAGTTCACTCAATTATTGTTTATCACCTGCTTGCGCCCCCTCTCCTGGGACAAACGGACAAAACACCTAGTTTCTAGGGACCTGAAAACTTTGTTCTGTTATATTAATCATGCTATATTAACAATGCACACTCTGTGCCAAGTCACCACGGTGAATCTTATTGAGCGTATATTATCTGATAATCACAAATTATTTTTTTTTTAACTACCTACATGTAAGGTGGATTTCTCTTTGTAAAGCTACAAATTGGCTATTTTCACTTATAATAACTTTCACTTGCAATCCATAAATAAGTCACTCTCTCTTCGGTAGAGATTATCCAAGCCAATTAAGCCTTGCCGTTACCCAGCCATCAAGAACTGGGTCAGACACATACCTCAGGTAGGTCACTGAATATCACTACATGGGCAACTGGGGAAAGATAAATCCCATGCATCAAGAGCATACAATAGCTCAGCATCCAGACAGATCAGTGTAGAGGTTTACTAAGCCTCTGTTCAGAAATGTAGTTAAACAGGTTGCAACCGAAGATATTTTGTATTTCCAGCTCCTAGCACAGTAGAATTCTGTTTAGATTTTATTGCAGCTCCATCTCCATTGCTTGTGTGAGCTTCTGCTCTCAGGCAGTTCTCTTCTTCCTTCCTACTTCTCGCCTGTATTAGCAAACCCTTAGTAAACCATTCATAAACAGCTGTGGTTTCTGATGAGCTAGAAAATCAGGAAGAAGTTAAAAAAAATTGTTATTGCGCTGCCTATCAATTTGAACTGTAAATGCAGGATGAAGGTTTTTAACAAACATAATTTCATATTTTTATTTAAACAAAATGAACAAATAAATCTTATATATGATAGCATTTATCTGGTATTCTGATAACAACCTAAATGAAAAAGACAGGATTTTCTTTCTTTTCATTGAGTATGTGATTTCAGGTTATTTCAAAAAGGTTTTTGCATACATATATAAAAGTACATCAGTTGCTATAACTTGGAATGCATTAGGACAGCACCAGCTAAGTTTATGCAAAACTTTCATTAGAACAGGAGTTTTTGACTTCCCTAAATTTTTATTTTCAAGACTAAAACTTCTTCAGTTCTCATCTCCACCTCTGTGATTGTTGTTATCTAACAGATTGGAACATAAGCATGTTATTTTTTTTTTTTAAAGAAGAACGTAAAAAAAATTGACAACAATAAAAACAATTTATTCTTTTAAAAAATCTGTCCTGTCAGGGTCTAAAGCCTGACTAATTTGAGTTGCAAACTGAAACATAATAGGGAAGTAGCTCCTACCTGAGACAGAAACTTTTTTAAAAATAGGGAAAGGTGGGACATTTTGCGATTAAATAATGCCAGAAGAATGAAAAACTCAAAGTGTATGTGCATGCATGAAGTATATATATTAAATAACAAGACTGGTTTATAAATTAAATTTTTTAAAAGCAAAAGGAGGCAAGATGTATGGAATGATCTAAAAAGCCACATAAGAGGCTTCAAAAACATGATGAAAATATGCATGTTTCATAAAGTTGCTCATAAAGCTCATGGCTCTAGACTTTCATTTTTATGCAACTTTATACATCTGATTTTGCATTTACAGCACATGCGAAAGAAAAGCTTCTCCCAGCCTTCCTTTCAGCAATATACACTCTCCTAGTGAGATCACCACCATAATTTTATTTAGATTTTTGTTTTCAGCTGTCCATTACCAACTCAATGGTTAGGTACGAGACAAGTGATTCAAGCTGCAGTCTAGCTGAATGTCAGCTGCTACCACCGAAGCTAATGGTTCTGAATTAAGCCCAGCTGAAGTCAATACATTGTAAACCGCAGCATCTTTTTCTGAAAAGCCCTTTGAGTAGTTAACATTAAGAGAATATCCAGTATCTAATGGGACTGATTTTTGCTAGTTTTATCAGAAAGCTCTGCTGTCCCTTCTGGAATAGGTATGTAACACTGAAAAGAAATTGCCAGATTCCTTCAGTCTGGTTCCCTGATGTTTCAGATGTCACATTATAAAGCCTTTTTTGTACATAATCAATCTCTTTCTTAGTAGTTCACAGTTTTCTTGATTCTGTACTTTGAATTATAAGTCTTTATAAAGCTTTATAACTTTATTGTTCTCATGATTAGAAAGTATACCATTTAACACTAAGAAGACTGATGCTTGCACTAACAGCAAGCATTCATCTTTCCCAGAACTCAAAATATTTGTATATGAACACAGAGCTTGAAGGACATACTAAGTGCTAGCACTCACTCCAGCTGCTCTAAGCTTGTGAAATTAGTCAACATAATAATCATTTAAGTAAGAACTTCTCAGAGGACTGTTACAGCAGGCAGCTTATTCAAACAATTACTTTTATTCTCAAGCTTCTTTAAAAAAAAAAAAAAAGAAAAAAAAAGAAAAAAAAAACACAGAAAGCAAACCAGAAAAATTACTTTAAAAATCTGTGTAAAGTTACTGTCATGCACACGATCTTCAGCTGCTCAAGCTAAAGATTTCTTGATATTTCAGACAGTTGCACAAAACTAACCCTCCCACATAAACTAATAGCTAAGGGTAATTATTTTGGCTATGATTTTTAAAGTAAACTTTCTGAAGCATAAAATCAGTTCCTAGCCTTAAGAAAGCATTGCTATACAGACATCACATGAGCATGTTCTTAAAATTCCACTTATGCTTAGCTGTTTCACTGAACAAGGGTACGCAGCCAGCTTTGCTGGACAGAAATCTTAAATCACTAACTAGGAATGTATTGATCAGGGGATGCTCTAAAGCATGTTGAAAAGATGTCTGTTTTGATTCTCTCCCTCCTGTGTTTCACCCAAAAAAGCCTTTAACTCCATGTGAGTATCTCCACAAAGCTATGTCTCTAACGATTTGGTTTACGAAGACTTTCTTTGTCAGATTTATCTTCTTTCTCCCCCTCCCCAAGCTAAATTCTACAGTTCCATTTAAATTAAAATAAATAAATATATTTCAGATTTTTTTGAGAAGAAATGTACATTTATTCTGCAGATTTAAGCTGTAAAAGCAGCTCAAAATCCCATTAATGTCAATGCCAAATACACTTGTTTGCCACTTTGAAAAGTTCATGTTTATATGCACAATTTAAGCATCTTAGATCAAAAAATTCTGCTTAAAGTACTGCAACATATCCTAAGTCATGGCTGCACAATTGTTAATAGGAATGCCCTAGGTCTACATTCTGCATTTGCCAGATCTCACCATCTCCCCACAGAATGTGAAGTTCAAGATCCATTCAGAAGAATCACCCAACACAATGTCAAGTAACTCTCCAACTTTTCCTAGCTGGAATTTCTGGTTTAAATAGTTCTACACTTTACTGAAAATAAACTAAATAAAAATACTAATCTCTTCTCCTCATTTTTGCCAATGTTTTCCACATTTCTGTTCTGCTGTATATTTCCATTACTGCCAGTCATGTGAATAGTTTCATCTAATGTGGTTTCTTTTTATCTAACATACTACTGCAGACAGCTCCTTTCTTTGCTTCAAATACTTTTTTCTGCTTTGTATTACATTGATTGTCACAGAAGGGTGCCAACTTGACAATCGTGAGGAACTGAAGTCTGCTTGGTAGCTAGAAAACTGGCATAGCATGGGCAGGAACAGCAGTGAAGTTTGTTCACGCAACCCAATGCCACCAATATGCCAACAACCTACTATCACTACAGCAGACCGGGCCAACAGACTTCAGAGCTATGTAATTCTTCGTATTCCTATGATCCACAGCAAGTAAACTGCAGCAGATTGTTTTGGGAACGGGGGCTAGTTCTGCTGATGGTTTGCTGGAGGTCTTTAGGCAAAGCACTTCATGGCTCCTTACCTCCGTTCCACCCTGTCAAGTGGTGATAAGAACAACGGTCTCTGATGTAACAGGATTTCACCTCTAGACTTGTATATTATTCTGTTTGATGGGTGACTGTTGGGTGATGGATGTCTACAATTTGGTATAAAAATGCCAATTAACGCCAGCTGTGACGGCACTATTATGCAGGCAACCAAATCACAAAAATTTATTAGAAAGAAAAATCAAATAGGATTTGCTGGAAAAAATATTTCAGAGCAGATGCGTTCAAGAACAGCAGCTCAAATTAAGGTTTAATTACAACAAAAATGACATCAATAAACACAGCAACATCAAGCTGATTTCTGTATCATGACAGGATTTGAAGTAATTAACAAGCAGGGTCTAATAGATTTTCCTATTAGAATAAAATATGGTAAAAAAACAAAGAATATAAAATAAGACATACTTATACAAAAACCTTTACCTGGCAGCATAAAAGTATGAATTTTCTATAAATAACAAGCATATGTTGAATGAGTATTTCAGTAAAAAAGGAAATGGTGTTCTGTACTTTTTGTCAAGTTACCTCAGCAAACTGACTCCCTCCAAAATATATACATATAATTAATATGCTAACTGTATATCAAAAGGAGTTGTTACCAAAGTTTGGAAGCTAATTAGCCATATGTAAACCTACTGTCTTCATTCAAACCTAACCTTTCTTCAAACAGAATGCCGTAAGGAGACTGAAATTTCTGTGAAGCTATTCAGTAAGAAAATTACCGAAATAATTTGTTTTGCATGTAACTAAACCTTTGGATTTATTATGTATTGTTAAATCTGATATTTCGTACAGCAAACTGCAATGATTGTTTGTGACTGGCCGCGTGGTTTTTGTTTTTCCTCTCATACTGGGGGGTTGATCTTACAAGTTTCTGAGCACTCTGGCCCTGATTCAACAACGCACTTAGGCATACGAACAGTCATGTTGACTTCAGTAGTTAAAAGCAGCTAATGGATCAGGCCAGAACGTTTAGTACCCACCAAGATCAAGACACTAATGACCGCACAAACTATAGTTAAAAGACAGTCTTGAACATGTCTTTGATTGTCTTAGACTAATAGGAAGAAGGAAATAGAGCAAAACTAAGTAATTTCCTTTCTGGATCATGCGTCTTGCAGCATTACTGCTCTAAAAACAGGCTATAGTAAGGGGTAAAGATTTTATATCTAATATCACAGCACAGGGCAGAATCTGCTCAGAGCAGATGCAGTGTATGTCTCAGTATCTACAAGCTTGATTGTTTCTACAGCAAAGTTATAGTATGATTTTGGGGACCTCCATAAATCCTGTGTCAAACAACACACCACCCAGGACACAAATTATCTCATTGTATTGAATGGTGAAGCTGTGCTACACTGAATGTAAAAGTAACCACGGTAAATGATGAAATCTATGATGCCTTGCATGAAGAAAAATATTTTACCATCTCTGAAGTGCCCAGAGATGTGTACAAGTCAAAGGCCTCCTGAAGAAATGTTCCTGCGCTGCCCCAATATGCAGCCCCTGATACACCTTTACAACTGTGGATCTAATACAGTACAGCACTGCTTCCAGCCCTCCATTCTGGCAGAAGGCTGAGCAGCAGTGTTTGCTCTGCAGCATATCCTGCCTGTTCCACACCAAGAACTATTCTGCAAATAGTTGAGATAAAATGTAATGAACTGTCTTTTGCTCTCCCAGGCTTGCATCCATCTGTTTATCAGGCCACCGTTCTTCCCCACGTCGACACAGAGTTCTACAACATGCAAGTTTCCATAAACACTTATTCTGCTCAAACTCATTTGCTGGAGAGGTCCTGAAAAATATGCAGGGAAGGCTTAAATATGGGAAAAACCAAGTGAATAAATGAAGCAGTGTTATTTTACTACTAGTTACCTCAGTTTTGAAGACACAATTAGTATTAAGAGATCCACATGGTATTTATGGCATTGTAATAAGAGCATGACTGAAGAGGAATTTGAGAAGGAATACTTCAGCGTACTATAGAGAAGCAAAACACGATCTCAGTAAGTACTTAATCATAACACTTATTTATTTCTTCACATATTGGTTCATGAGCCTTTCTATGCCTCTCTGAATAATGGTGTTTCTTGCCAACATTTGAAATCTGAAGCTAATGATAGGACAACAAATAAAGATAGAATAACAAGTGTTATTTTACATATGGTGGTTTAGCAAATGCAAAGTGAACTGTCAGTCTTAGGATACATAGGTAAACACAGTTTACCTTCAGCTAATGATAGAATGATGCATTGATGTGCTAGTGTATTGCAAGCTTCTGCAATCCTCTTTTCTCTGTAAAATCTCTGTTGTCAATGTGTTCTGTCTCAGGCATTTTAGGTAAGTTCTCTTAAAAAAATGAAATAAGAACAGCTCAGGCTCTTCAGCTGCCTGTGCGTGGATTTTCCCAGTGCCATAAAAAAAAGAAAAAAACCCCCAAAGTGTCAGATGTTTGGTTATGAAATTCATGGTATTCGTGACACCTCTGAGAAAAAGAACTTTTTAATAATCACTCATTCAAGCAGTATGATTAAAATAAACACCAAAACCCTCAGCTGACATTTAAACTTCATTCAATAAACACTTCCTAACAAGGTAAACTATACTGTTTCCTGCTCTTACATGGAATATAAACAGTATTGATTAAATCACAAAGATGTTGTTTCTCACATTATGCCATTTAAAACCTCCTTCTTTCTATAGAACACATTCTTCATATAATACAATGATAAGCCTTTCCAAAAATGATATTAACAATTATTGTGTAATTTCAAGACAGGCCTGAGCCAAAGTATCTGTGTCCATATCTAGACCTAAGAAGTCTCAAGGTATAAACATCTTTATATTGAGGGATTTAAGTCTGGGATCATCTGTAAGACAGATTACCTCTACCCTCAATCCTTTTCCCACACACAACATCCTACACAAAGCGAGTTCAACAGTATCTCATTCTGGTTTTCTATTACAAGGAAATTTGCCTCTTGTAAGCTCCAAGTCTCATAATAGCTGTTTGTAGCCTGAATAGAAGCTTCCTACATTACTCCCTCATAGCCAGATTTTCAAAGGTATCTAAGCATCCAGAACCTGAATTTAATGAAAGAAAAAAAACAAACAAGTCCAAGGTTCACTATGGTTATATGTCTATCAAAAATGTCACTAGGTAGCCTATCATTAACTTTAGCCTTCTGTGTAACTTTGACAAATCTGGATGTTAATTTAGGTGCGGAAGCTCTACTGAGGGTAGGTAATATGGGAGTTCTTCCCCATTCCAGAGCCAAGGTGCAGACCCAGCTTACCCCTAATTGCACAGTGGGAGGAGATGCAGAAATGCACCTGCTAGTCCCTTCCTATGCACACCCTATGCAAAAGCCATATGGGTGGGTTTGCACGCATGTACAATGCTCCATCAAGTTTCAAAACTGGACTTTCATGGTATGCATCATGGCATGCCATATCAGGATGTTGCCTTGCAGAACTGTTATTCATAAAGTTTATGACATCAATGCGCAGCTTCTAAATCTGCAGTTTAAGACTACTGAATCTATGAGCAAAAGAACAGAACAAAAACAGTTTAAGTATCTACAGAATCCTGTGCATACAGATAGGGTGAACAAAGCTTGACTGTTTTCTGTGTCTCCAATGTAAAATTTAGTATTCAAATGAAGCTAGAAGAAGCGGCTTCAAAACAAATTAAAAAATGTGGTTCTTCATAGAACAAGCACTTAAAACTCTGGGACCCCATAACCCAGGATGTTTCAGATGCCCAAAATTTATGTGACCCTAATGAGACACTGGATATTATCATGGAAGTGAAATGCATCAATAGTGAATATTTACAATGAAATCACATTGGGCTCAGGAAATCCCATGAACCAGAAGTTGTCTGAAGCTGGGGCAATAATCTGTAGAAGTATCTTTACATGGTTGCTCTATTCTTATGTTCCTTTAGATTTTGTTTTGCCCACTGACAAGAACAGAATACATGGTGGGATGGACCTTTGGTCTAGACTACCATGGATATTCTTATATTCAGTTTATGGTCACAGGAGTAAAAGTAACTGGTGTTTTAAGAACTCATTATTCATCAGCTGCATACATGTGACATCTTTAAATTCAGATTATAATTTCAGTGTCTGATACCTGTTGTGGTGTCTCTCCCTCAAGCTCTAGCTAGTCATTCAAATAGTCTAGTTTTCTTCCCTGTCTGTAGTATTTATGCAACTGGTTTTATGGCTATCTTATAAACTAGGCTAATTAAACAATACAGGTTAAAAAGAGCGATGTGGAGGAAAACTGACCTAATCTACAAGAGGATGCTCATTAGTTTAAACCAACTTTACCACAAGCACGATGACTTGCTGCTGACAGTTTAACCTTCCCTGGATCCTAAGCTAAATATTTTACTTCAGAACATAGGCAGGCTAAGAGAGCACTCATGAGCAGTTATTACCCTGTAGCTGATGAAAGGTAACTTGCTAAATTGCAGTACCTCAGTATCTTTTTACTCACAGTAGAAATGGTCGGATTGCTACAGGTATGATAGTGTAAGCATGTAAGACAAAGCTTTGACTGAATGTGACTTAGTGATACAGTTTGGGGAAAGGAGGGGAATAACTAGATTGTAAAAAGCTTGCCATTTGATCCCTCAGTTATTCAGACTGCCTAACATAGACACTGTCATTGACAATCTCAGTGACACTACATATACATGCATATATACAAATTTCTGTATTTGTTGTTAGAATAATCTACTTTATAGGTTGTGGTAGTACTCAAGAAGTAGTAAGAAATGCAGAAAACTGTGTACTGGGTAGACATATATTACTGAAGGAACATACAGATGCTGGTTTTGAAAACATATTTTTTTCCTGAAGAACTGAAAATCAGGTAAGGGTTTATTTATTAATTGGCCAGTTAATTTTTTCAACAACTTGAAGTAAGTTCAGTCTTGATAAATGATTTCACAATGCAATATTGAACATGTATTTGCAGTCTGACCGCAGGTACTCATCCCACGTAACGATGGTCTATCTTTGGACTGCACTCATGGACCAGGTAATTCGCAATTACTGTTCTATTTGATCTTTTAATGTATGTTGCAAAGAAATGAAGCTTAAATTTGCATTCAGTTAGTAAGTTAAAGAATAAAAAGAAGACTTCTTTTAAATGCATAAATTAAGTCAAATTAAATAGACTTTCACAATTATTAAAGGTGTTCTGAAGTATGATTCAGGTCATACTGAGGGCTTGTGAACAGCATACACTATGTAAATTTCAAAATGAAGTAGTAAGTGGATCAACAATAGAAAGTGTTAAAACTAGCTTGACGAATGTTCTGGACCAAACCAGCCCAGTATAGCCAAAATCTGGCTTCAGCAGACGTTAGTGGGTGCCTGCTAAGCAGAATCAGTCTTCTGTGCTGTCTGAGCTCTGGGACCACAGGGGGTAGTTCTGATTTGGCTTCTGATATTTGATTTCCTGGCAGACTTTGAATCAGCTCCAACTGCATTCCTGGGACTAATAGTTGGACAGACTTGCCCCTGTGTCTCTCATACCAAGAGCTTTAACCACCTACCCTGAAAGGTACGGAGGTTTGGAAGCGAGTGACAGGCATTCAGTAATGGTTTTCTGTTGTTCCTGTGGAAACATGAAGAAATGCAGTAAACTGTGCCCTTGAAAAGACTCCCTAGTATTGTCCCATTTTCAGGGGAGATGCCACTGAGGTTGCCTCTGTTGTAAATGTGGTTTTAAAGCTTTACTGTCTGTCCCACTAATCAATTGCATATTATTAGAGAAGTTGCACGCTCTCTGCTCTACCAAACTGCATTATTCGTTGATGTTTTTCATGACTCCTACCAGCAACATTTGAAGTATTGTAAGCATGTCACATTTGGACATAAATCAAACAGTCCTGTAGTCAGTTTATAAAGTACAACTGGAGATTGTCAGATGCTCCCCTTTTCATTCTCTCCAAGCAGCAAAAAGGCAAAGTGATTTTAAAAACCAGCAGTGGGATAACAAAAATTTTATTCCTGGAACTACATTAGGCCTATGTAAGACAAAGTTAGGGAGGAGCAGGAATCACACAGAGGATACTTCTGACAGGACATTCTTTTAATTCTGGCATCATTTCGCACAACAGTTAAAGCTGACAGCATTACCTACCTCCCCAGGCAGGATGCTGGGGAAGCCCATAGGATACAGACATCTGAGTCAGCTGTAGCACATGTGGAAAAGTAAAATTGTGCAATGTCTATTGGTGAATTTCTAAAGAGTTGATCTAGTCGAAGATTCCTGTGCTTCGGGCCAGCTTCACTAATTAAATCCCTAAATACAAATGTACAATATATGCACCTACGCAATCAACCTCTGCTGAGCCAATGTCTCTCTAGTCACACACAAATATGAGGGAAATGTATTGGTGTATACTTCACTATGATTAACAGCGAGGTCTTCTTGTTGGAAGAACCATCTGGACCACAGTGATACCTTCAAGTACAAATACTTTATTGCTCAAATATCTATAATTACAGAATAGCCAGCTGCTCAAACACTGATCTTCCTAGAGCAACAATTAGTACCAAACTAAATAATTCCTTAGTGTTAAGCAACTACTGGTGAATTCTTTACAATAACAGCTAGAAACTCCAACTGGCATTGAAGTGTTTTATTAGCTTCAATGGTACTAGTTCCATGAGAAAGGACTATAGCATAACACAGAGAAAGTTTTCAATTATTTTAAAACCTGCCATATGAAATACCTTATTGCAAACAAAGAGTCAGCACATACAGTCACTTCATTTATCTCCCTGATCTAAGTGAAAGTTAATTCTGTCTTCATAAGATCCGGTTTTAAAAGCATTCACGGCAGCTTTCTGTTTGCTTTGCCTTGCCTTGCATTTTATTCTTCCCCACAATTTAATTCATTATTCTTGTTTGGTTGATTTATCAGACAATGGAGGATTCTTTGCTTCTCCCTGCCTTAAGTGTTCTTTTTTTTTTCCGCTTTAGCATTTACCAGAAACACAAATAAAGAGGCCTCAAGCCAAGTCTTAATGCATTTTAAATATTTGTCTTTTTAAGCAAAATGAAAGGGCAGATATATTGATTTTAAATATCTAGAAGTGCTTTCAATATTTAATTTAAACGGCAGATGTAAATTATCATAGACTTCGTTCAAGGAAAAGTGAAGTAAACTAAAGCTTTACCTGAGCAAGGAGAGTTACATTATTCTCAAATAACAGGCACTGAGAACACAGCAGTGAAGGCAGAGTAATGGGTTAGAATACATTATTGAGACATGTTGCTTTGGAAAGAAATCTTCATATTAAGTTACATTCTAATAGTTTCAAGTATTATAATTATTGCAGCAAGTGATGAGAATTGATACAGTGAGCTCATAAAAAATACTTTTTTTCCTTCTGCCTATGGGAAATAGCTTATTTTCATACCCTGAAGATGCATAAATTTGCAGCAACTTGAAGGCCTTTCAGGTAGAGTCCAAAACCTCGGCTCTCTAATTGCCAGACCACTGAGGAACAGAGGAAACATAAGGATCTTTTTATTTTCACACTTTCAGTCTTGATTAGTGCACAAGACACTGAGGATCTTCACTATTTGAAGTAGCTAATCCTTTTAAGTAGGGGGTTCAGAGTGCATCCATTCTTGGTAACGGATGGTACTCTGAGACTCCAGCACTAAGGAGTTAAAAGTGATTTATTTAAGCTGATTCCACTATTGGACATAAATAGCACATAATTTCTAATTTCACACAGTCGAGATGGCCAAAAAATCTGGCCATAAGCAAGTTCTTCTTTTCATTTACAAAAGTGGGATTCATGCTGTTTAAGGAATGTACTGTGTTTCTCTAATCCCAGGCCTAAATCAGAGGAAGCAGGTGAAAGACATTTTCTTCTTTCAGAAAGAAGCTATTGTATTCATATAATTACAATACGCTTTCGTGTTGACTCTGTCTAGCAAAATTATGTGCATTTGCTAAGCACCTTTTACTGCTTGAAGTGTGGAGTTATTTTTGCTAGCATACATCCTGAAGTTATTATTGCCATCATACTGAAGCATTCAAACTGAAAGATTATTTCAGAAAGAGATTTATTTTAATGTAAAGTCCAGATCCTACATTCCATTCATGCCTCATGCGTACTGAAGCTAATGGAACTTCAGAAATGATGCCTGAAGAACAAGCCTAAATAAGTCTTTCGTGCTACCAAACTGTGGCACATTATGATGCATATATATGAAAATAAGATCCTCCATTCACTTCCTCAGATTTTAACTCAAATACTGTGTTCAGATTCTGAGTACTGGTAAATAATCACTTCCTTACTTTATAATAAAGCCAGTTCAGTAATGGTTTGTGAGACCTCCTCTATTGCAGTTGTTGCATAGGACAGAAGTCTGATGAGTTCTATTCAGAGGGATGATATAAAACCAAGAGGTTCAGCCCTGATATCATCACTGTGGTCTTTCACTGGCTTTCTAGAGGCACATCTGCAAACGACGCTGTGGAATACATCTTCATCACAGTACTGGAAAAACTATCTTTGAATGTCAAGAGACATCACTGCCCATTCTGGAAATCCTAAGGTACATTACAATAAAATGCTAGGTGGCCTCTGCAGCCTGATATTCATAAATGAGAAATTCCCTGACATTAAGGAAACAATAACAACATCTGTTACAGGGCCTTACAGATAGCATTGAACAACTTAATTTAACTTCAGAGTTTTACTTTGAGCAGATAGTTGGACCAGCTGATCTCCAGAGGCCCCTTCCAACTCATTTAAATTATTCTATGATTCTGTTCTATTTTGTCCTTTTTAGAGAGAGTAAAATGGTTCAAATTCAAAAGCAAAACAATTTCTCAGCAGACAAAGGGACCAATGAAAGTCACAATCTAAAACAACCTTAGGAACACATTCGTGTTTAAGTGGTCTGAGACTGTAAGAAATCCGCACGAGTCTTTTCTTTTGTTTCTTTCTGTAATCTGTGGTGTGCTGTGATGCTCCAGTGTTGGGAGGGAGTAAAAAACTCTTCTGCAGAGCCATGTTAGTTTTGGACAGGATGAAAAAAAACAACCTCAGGTCTAAGTAGAATGGTAGGGCCACTGAATTCAGGAATACAACAAAAATTTCTGAGCAGCTATTACTATAGAAATTAAGTAACATTCCCACAAAGTGAAAGACTGCTGCTATACTAGTTAAAGTTTACAATACAGCAAAAAGACACTCTATATCAGCACATCATACTGGTTTAAATGTCTTCATCTTAAAAAAATCTGAAGTCTAAATAACATATTTATTTCATCAGCACTGCAACCATCTCTTGTTAGGACCATGAAGTCCACCACAGCAAGTACAAAAAAAAATTATGCAAACCAGATAAAGCAAAGATTGCTACAAACATTTGAAATTTTGCCTAATTTACAAATGCCCAACATATTCAAGCTTGAGACTTGTATTTCTTGAGTTATTATTTATGTCATGGGAACTCTTACCATTATCAATATACTTATTTCACACAGTTGCATGATATTTTCTGAATTTTTATTTGGTTTAAAGTCATACATCCTAATTTGGGGCTATAGAATGGCTGTGTTCCTGTACCAAAAAAAGTGTTGTTTTTAATAGCAACCTACAAAATATTGAGAACTTTACAGCAATAAACAGGAACAGGAGCAAAGAGGTCAATTCCCTGTCAGTATGGATTTGAACTCTGATTGCTTACCTGCAATGAAAATAGCCTAGACGCTACGCCATAGTGTAGGCTGAGGTAAATTCTCTCTCAGTATTTCCTATTGTAGTTGCTGCACTCTTATACCTCTGATAACTCCCGAAACACGACATGAGACAGCTCAGTTCATAAAGGAGAAAGACATGTGGGTACAGTTCCCCACGCAGCTGGCTCCAGTAACTGCTGTCTTTCATAAAGACAAGATGCATCCAGTATGCTTCCCCTGCTGTGCTCCTTGCATGGTGAAAAAGACTTCCTCTGCAGTAAATTGTCACTAGTAAATTTACAGTCAGTACCTCATCCATGTACTACATAACCTCTAAACTCCTGTAAGACCTTACAGAAGCTGCTAGCTTCTCAGGAGCAGGTAACTGGCTTTATTTCAGTTCCACATGAGGCAACGGCTCCTGCTGAGTTACTGCACATGCTGTCACTCAGAAGACAGATATTTTCTGGGAAGGGAAGGGAAGGGAAGGGAAGGGAAG
>Ga0065711_1034138_pt1 | contig 24244 bp, 11 predicted proteins | sample Hoacrofraction12_FD_59098 | JGI IMG/M metagenome (GOLD analysis project Ga0065711, IMG submission 59098) | Hoatzin crop microbial communities from Cojedes, Venezuela - Epithelial fraction 12 v2 (version 2) | ecosystem: Host-associated > Birds > Digestive system > Esophagus > Crop | place... | reverse complement strand
AAAGCTTCCACTACCCACAACTTATCACTGATGACAGTAGCCATGACCTTTACTAAACACAAAGAAATCTGAATGTGGCTATACAAACAGAACTTATTCTTTTTCCCACTTGGATACAGTTCTGCTAGTCTAAAACACATTTATACTGCATAACTGGGGAACAATTGTCCAAAAAGAGCAGTATGCTCTTTTGGCTGTATTTGTACATTTAAAATGATATGGCTTTAGCATAACAGCTTTGATCTGCGGACAAAGCTTTTCAGAACTTGTCAGAGGCTCACTGCCGTGACTGTCTTCATAAGCTCAAGTGTGAGGTGGAAACAGCCAATAAAAGATAACTAATAGCAGGACTTACAGTAACATTAAAATACTGCAGCCATCATCATAATTTTCTATACCATAATGCAGTATTTTATTTTTTGTCAGACACTTACAGAACGAAGAAAACAAACACAGAAGCCTGCAGGCTCAGTTGTTTAGGCATATGAGATGCAATTGCATTTTCTACCTAATTAAGCACCCAATTGCATGTCTAGCTTTACTACATATATTTTCAAGCTTATCTTTAGAAACTCACTTTAATATTTACACACAGCAAGGAGAGGCCAACAAATTACAAACTAATGGCTACACGAGAATTAAGATGTTCAGCTTTTATCTCCTCTATGAAATGAAAAAAACCCTCAATCAATAAGTAGTAAACAATCCTACACCACCGAATACTACCCCATGCCTAAATCCAAATTTCTTATTAACGTTTGAATAGACCAGAAACACATTTTGAAAACAAACTAGTTTCTAATATTGAGCTAAACTGAAACAGAAAGTGAGAAGAACTTCAAGTATTCTAGGTAAGACTTTAGATTCAACACCCCTAAAGTATTTTAATTTTGAGATAGTTATCTTTTGATCTTGCCAGCATTTGCATGAGCAAAAAGACTAGTGAAAAAATCACGTAATATAGTACAAATTAAATGTGCTACAAGGAAGCAAAGAAGCCTGGAAATTATTTAGTTAAAAACTGTTTTAATCTGACGTACCTTGTAACAACTACTTATGTATTTTATGTGAAGTGGCTTGCTATGATCATGTGTAATTCCCCCGTCCCACTCATTTTTGCTCTTCTTACAAAGCCTAATTTGTTTTCCCATTCCCATTAGGAGTTCAGAAACGCTAGAAGTGTCTGTTATGGTCTTCTCTGCTTTTCCTATAAGACTTCTTCGTATAGGTTTGTCAATTAAAGGGCAAAGATAGTGAAACTTTGGAACAAAATATACCTTTTTTTTAGCAGTACTGCTTAAATAGAACGGTTGTTGTTGTGATTACTTACTTTTCAATTTGTAGTAACAGTCTCTATTTGCAACTGGTTCAACAGGATTCAAAAGTGAAGCACATATTACTATGCCATTACCCTTTCCTTTCCAGGTCTCCAGTCTAATTCACAAAGCAGAACTGCCTTGGTCGGTTTACTGGATTTTTGGCATTTGAACAAACACACATTATATATTCTCAGGTAATTAACATGCTGGAAAATGGCTCAAGAGTTGTTTAAAAAAATATTATATCTGAATGACTGCACAGGAAAACATTCTCATTTAACTTTATATGCCTTTCATTCAGAGAAGCTGGGAAGGTACATACCTAAAATTAAAAGTAGCTCTTGAGCTCGACCCAGGGCAAACACAGGAATAAGACCTCTACCTCCTCTATTTACAATGTCGTGAACAGTATTACAGAACCTTGCCTCTCGCTCTTCCCTTTTTTCATGAATATGAGTACCATACGTGGATTCCTAGGTATAGAGAAAACGAGTATTAGAAGTACCGACACAGAAACTAATTCTTGATCTTCTCCTCTGAATTTAACAGGAAAATACAGAAAAAAATACTGGTGGTAACATGGCAGGGAGGGGAGGGAGAGGGGTGAGGTGAAGGGAAAAATCAAAACCACCCCCAAATTCCCACAACCACCTTTACCAAGACAAATAACCACAATTTCCCCTCTCCCAAATCCCTCCCAGCAGTTTGGAAAGACAGATCCTGTTAGCAAAACACAAAAAAAAGTTAGAACTATTAATTTTGATGCTTCTTTAAGAGGTTTCAAATTTAACATACTCATTTTCCTAACTGGAAATACTGCCACTGCTTTGATGAAGGGGTTACCACGTTAACGCGGCTCGCTAGTGGTACACATGCCACGGTTTAGAAACACCTAGCCTAAAATATACGAATTAATTACACAAAATACAAGATTTTGATGTGACTTAAAATGAAATTATCAGTTACAGAAAGCACTCAGAAGGAACACAATAAATGAAATCATTTTAAGCGTTACTCTGAAAGATCCCACTGTTCACTGTTACTTTTAAAGTTTCCCCTGAGCTTCAAATTTTCCAAACACGGATTCAGAATAAAACCATTTTGCTCAGAAAACAAAACAAAACGAAACTATGGAATAGTAGTCGGGGCACCTCCACCCAGGACAAATCCTCAGCGTAGCTGGAAGTAGGTTAGGATCTACTAAGGAAAAATATCTGGCTAAACTGGCGTTTGTACAATACATCTAACAAACACAAGTGGAAACCTAATAAATCTCATCCCATCTTGAAAAGGTTTGCCTAGAGGCATAAGGAACTTCATCAGAAGAATTATAAAATGAAAATTAGACTTTTCAATACAGTGAAAAGAAATGCTGGAGTGTTCTGAACACCCAAGTATTTGGGTAGTTAACACTAATCACATACTACCATTAAATCTTCACTGTCTTTCTCATTCCATTTTAGTTTTAATTAAGTAATAGCCCTATACATATTTAACTAGTAATATGAATAAATAATTTTGTAAAACTTACAATTATAAGAATATCGGGTTTAATATTGGGAATCTCAGCTGCCATCAGATGCCTGTCTTCTTGTCTCGAGAAATCACCTGTATATAAAAGCTGTTGGAGACAAAGAGAAGCAGTTATTCTGACTACAGATTCTACCAGGTCAGCAGTCTTTAAAAAGCTGTTGTATAGGAATGGTATTTTTTACGCAAAGATGGCTTTAAGCAATTTATGATAAAAAGGTCACTTGTACTTTAACTAAAGACTCTTCTGATGTGGACACTGCTTACAATGTTAGGTCAATAGTACTACAATACAAATATTTTAACCACAATAAGTAAAGGTATTTCAAGCAGTACCATAATTCCAACAGAACTAGGTAAACAATTATTTTTCATTTGAGACATAAAGGTGCCATTTTCAGCCTTTCGCATGCATGCACTGATCATTAAACAGTAAAAACTGACATAACAGAAAATACAGCAGTTCCTAAGTGGAAGTAAAAAGTAGATAAAATTGCATTTACTTATCAGAATTCAAATACAACAATAATCCAATAAATTTATTTATTAAAAATTCTTCTAAGATTTTCTGATACTAAAAAAGAAATCCTGTAATCTAGCAGATTTTCCAAACGGAATGATCATGTTCCCCATTACATCAAGAAATAATTTGTAACTGTAGGCAATTTTTAATGGATTTTTAACTGCAGGCTGGAACACAGCTGTCTGCCCAAAATGATGGTTTCAAAACTGAGTATTTTTTACTTTACAATCATACCATTGATGAAAATGGGAATAATAACAAAACATATAGTCAGCAACAACAGATAACTGGTCTACAGGTAACCTACTACTACATTCCTCATTTGCTTTACTGGGAATTAGAGAAAATAATGGATATTAAAACCAAATCCATTTGAGTCATGTATAGTATCTTTCTCCATCATACCTTAATCAGAAAAAAACCCCCAAAAAACCCCGTAAGGTAGTATCTAAATTTTATTGTAATCGTCGTATATACTTCTTTTAAACTTCTAAAATTCTCAAATCATTATAAACCATGAACAAAGTCCTACTAAACAGCAAGCCTCAGGACCACCATCTCTCCTTCCTCTTCAAGGCTGTATGGAACTTTTCTTGGGCAGTGATTATCCTACTGAACTCCAATTCATGAGATTAGTTTCAATGTCCCGTTTTGACACTGCGCTGTGTTTATATCATGACTTCTTTGATATCTCTGTGCCTAAAATTAATAATAATGCTACCTCTTTAGGTGCTTTAGCATAACAATGTTATGAGAAAAATATAACTCGCATATCTTGACAAATGCCATTTAAGCACTCAGGTAGACATGGTAAATCCGAATTACAAACATCTGTTTATAGATTGTACTAAAATGCAGCTTGCATAAGACGGCCTCAGCTATCAGCTACCTCTGCGCAGACCAGCAAGGAAAACTACACGTTTACTGGTTCCAAGTCTGAGTCATAACTCACTCCCACAAAATCCAAACATCCTACCTGGTTCAATACACGTGAAGCTTGTTATTTCTAATCAATGAGAAAATACATGCTCTAAGTCGAGGCCTCCCACCTCGACTTGAGTCCAAGTCTGTTTGACAGGTCCAGCCACAGAGGTGGGGCTTAACAGACAATAATAATATTTAATGACTAAGTTAGAATTCAGGCCTGATTTCAACTTAGTAACAGAAAAAAAATACCTTCACACCAGCTATTTCAATCATAAACATGGCTGCTCCCAGAACATGGCCCGCGTGGTAACACCAGAATTTGATTCCTGCCACCTCTTTCACTTCATGGAAGTTGATGGTCTCAATCTTGTCCATGCTTTCTTCAAGGTCTGTTTCTGTATATAGCATGTCATCCGCTGATATATTACTGGATATAAGTGAAACGGCTAAATATCAGCTCATCTTAACCAGCTTAGATTAAGTAACAGATGGAAAAACCCCTTCCTGGATTTTTCCCCACTGACAGCAACACTTCCGTTCAGTAACGCTATGTCTCCCACGTTAGAAATCAAGTCCAGGTACTCTAATGTGGTTCACCTAAGCAGAGTTAAAGCATCTTGCTTTTCAAAGGCCATGCTGGAACAGTCTTTTCAGTTCAGGATCTGCTCTGTATTTGTCTAAAAGTACCAACAGATCCCCAGCCCTGGACAGAGATCTGCCACTTAGCCTGTAACAGTCCTCAAAAACCAAACTAAACCACACTTCTCCCATTGGCCCAGAACAAACAAGCTAAAAGAGAACTGTTTATCAGGTTTCTGGCCCAGGCTAGAGTCTGCTAAGTTGAGATATGCTCAGGACCATTGCATTCACATAGAAAAGACGTGTCAAGGCATGTAATGGAAGGGGGGCGGGGGGAAAGAGAGAAAAAACCCCAGCAACATGTAAGTAACAGAGCACTCTTTGTATATTTAATATTTAATCTGACCTTGTCCTGAAGAGTGATTTGTATCTTTAGGGCCTTAAAATTCACTACTTCTGTGAAGCTTAAGAAAAAATAGACATTAAAAAGCATGAGAACAAAAGAGTGTCTTAAGAGAGACAGATGGGGGGAAAAAGCACTTAAAAGTCCAAATAAGGCAAATGAAAAGAATTAGAGTAAAGAAAGAAGGAAAGATTTTTTTTTAATTGATAGGAAATTATTTGAGAGACACATTACCTGTGAGGCAGGAAGAGGATTCACTACTTCTAACATGGTTATAATGTTGCTACTTGTGGCAACATCCCAGCCACCTTTCGTGGCTTCACCTTAAGTTTCCTATCAGATATCTAGGTGACATAATTTGAGAAGCTGACGAGACAACCCATGGGTCAGCTTACCTGACTTTGACATAGTCTGAAAGAAGCCATCTGTAAATAGCTTTTGTGGCATGAGTCATAAACGTCCTTCCCTTAAAACTTGTTTTCTGCAAAAACCATGGTAATGCCCCACAGTGATCTAAATGGAAACTTAAAATAGACACACAAATCCAATTAACACATTAACATTACGCAACACTAATGTATATCATATAATTCACTACTTCACTGGATTAACATAGCATCACGAAAATCCAGAAACAGAATTTTCAACTTTGTTGTTAAGTATGCTGGTCTGTATTCTGCACACTAGTGAACAGAAATGCAACCAAGAAAAGGTAAGAGTAATACAGGAAATTCTCCATTAAATGCAAAGGCTTTACCCAAATAATTTCAGAATTAAGTTTTTTGTAATTTATATATAAATTCAAAGGGAGAAAAATAACAGGAACCAGGAACATAATAAATGTCAAAGATACAACAAAGCTAACAAACGTGATCCAAAGTTTGCATGTTGGACACTATGGATTAAAACATGAACTACTAAAATGAATCGGCCACACTTCTAGTTTGACCCATCTTAAGGAACTACTTCTGAAACACGGGTAGAATAAACACATACAACGAAAACTCAGGATTTTACAGCGACTCGGTTATGACTGGTTAAATCATTTAGAAATGGCTCTCCTCATCTCTCAGCCCCTAAGCAATATATAAACCACACTCCAAGCTTGCGTAAGTCTCTGAGAAAATTTTGCATTCAAAGCCAATAGAGCAAAACCCATAACCGACACTTTTCAGCAGTCTTCATGCACTAAACTCAATCTCGAAGCTGTCACAATGGTGTTAAAGCAGCCCAGGTTATAAAGGCAGACATCACAGCAAGCTCAGAGGAGAACGGTAATGTCAGAAGGGACTGAACAACCTTAATTTAAAAAAGTTGGAAGCTACAATTTTGCCATGCCGTTACCATCTGTATAACACCTATTTTCAGCCTCTCTCAATAACCTACATGTGAACACGGCTCAGACCACGACCTCAGTATATCTGCTCTTTTACATGGAACTTACTGACTGATGAGGAGGAGATCAATCTCAGCAGGATCTATCAAATCAATGTAAGGAAGAGCATCCATTCCTTCCAGCCCAGGATGGATTCCACAATCAAGCTGAAAAATGAAACAAACTTAAAGCTTCTAACAGAACATATAAAAAAACCTCTTCCATTTTGGTCTAAAATGTAGTTACTAGTGACTGGTAACTTTTAGCATCAAGCAAAAAAAGCATATTTTTCCTTAATCACTGCTTTTAGCATTGGATTTCACTTCTCAGGCTTCTGTCTAAATAACTTATCTGCACTGCGAAACTGAACCTTTCAAAAGATCCCAGACTTTGTCTATAATTCTGTATCTATGCAAGCCTTCTTTCACACTTCAATACCACCTGAATATACAGAACCAATGTATGCAAGCTGTTTCAGCCACATCTGAGAAGGCAGCTGGAGAAGGGAAAGAGAATGCATATGTATTTATACGTGACTGTTTACATACAGCTGTTGGCAAACATTTGCTTTAGGTTCCACTGAAACCTAATATGTGTAAATTTTAGAATCCACACTTCAGACATGCACATTCTGTTTGGGGATATGGATTTATTTTACAGGACAGCCTCTGTAATGCCTACTATCATACATGCTATATTGTTCTAGAAAGCTACAAAATGTGTCTCTTCTAGCACAGTGGCCAACTTCAGTGCAGAGGCTGAATTTAACTCGTAACATCCTCTTGTGATCTGACGTACTGTAATGACAGGGCGTACAAATACATTAACACAATAATTACCATTATTTTTCTTCCTTTAAACTCCAGAATAATGCATGACCTTCCTACTTCTTGGCCAGCACCTCTGCAAAAGGATACCAAAGTCATCAAAATTCAAACAATTCACACAGTACTGATGTAACTGTATACTGGATGCCTTTAGTGGGATTATTTTTCTGTGTAAAAATAATGGCTGCACAGTCCTTTTAAGCTCAGATATTTAAAGTACTGAATTAGTTATATTTATCTCAATAGAAATGAGATATATCCATTTAGGAAGATATCTGCCATTAGGAGATAAATGCAGCAGAAATAAAAATAATCTGTTGGGAAATTATTTTGCTCTTTTCTGGTTTTTATTGCATGCCTGTGCACTCAAGTCTCAGAGTATTGAGATGTATAACAAACGGAAAGTTTACTTCAGTAACAGATTACCTGGGGCCCAATAAGCTTCAAGGAGCATCTTCAAGCTGTCCAAAAGACAGCTCCTGTGATGCTACCAGAAAGACCTTCGGATCGCACTGGCATCTTCACCAGAGAAGAAAACTCAGCTGCAAACCACGACAAGCCCCACAATGCTGCCCAAGCGCCCAAGGCAAAACAGGCAGCTTCCTGCCCAGACAACGCCTCAGGGGCAAAGAGCGGCCCGCGATTCCAGCGCCTGGCACGACGTCTCGCTCAGGCCGCCTACGGCACGCTCCCGCCTCCGCTGTCGCGACAGCGCAACCGGTGCGTGAGGGGCTTCTGCGCGCGCCCCTGGCCCGCCCACCCGCTCGCCGCCTCACCGACACCTCCCCTCCCCCACCCCATCCCCCAGGCCTAACGCGCGGTTCCCGCCGCCTCGCCCGCCCCGGGCGCTCACAGGGGCCGGATGAGCAGCTGATCGCTCTCCTCCGCCGGGATCAGCGCCTCGGCTTTCCGCTTCGCCGACATGGCGGCCCCGGCAGCACCCGGCGCCCTCCGCCGCCCGCCTTCCGCTTCCTCCCCGCCGCGCCGCGCATGCGCCTGCTCCGCCGAGCGACCCGGAAGTGGAAGGGTGGGGGCGGCGGCGGGCTGAGGTGAGGCGGTGGCGGGTGTCAGCGTCCCGGCGGCGGCGCTGGGAGGAAGGGCCTGACGCGGAGGCGGGCAGGGGGCTGGAGAGGGAGCCGAGCCGCCGCTCGGTGCTGCCTGCAGTAGCAGGGGCCGCGCTCCTGCCTTCCCCCGGCGGGCGCGGCTTGCGGGGACCGCGCCTCTGGCCTTGCCCTGGGAAGCGGGCGGACCGTTTGTCCTTCGTCGGGTTATCGGCCGGGGCTGGAGGGAGGGAGGAAAGCAAAAGGCGGGGGGAGGTGCTACCCTGCCTGGCTTCCCCGCGCCTGGCCCCCCGCAGAGCCCGGTTCTGAGGCCGGACTCGACCCTCCCCCGCTCCCGTGGCGGGGACGCTGCGCGGCGGGAGAGGCGTGCGCTAAGCCAGGAGCTGCCGAGAGCTCCTTAACCACCCAGCGCATTAAAAAAGCGTGGGAAGCGGCGCGTAGGGAGTTGTGCCTTCCTCGGAGACTACCGGCAGGATCGGCAGATCTGGCCCCGTTCCGGCAGCTGCTGCTGCGAGGGAGGGGCTGTGGGGCCCACCGAGGGCCGTGGGCCCGCTGGGACCCGCGCCTCTGTCGCTGAGGGTGGCTTTTGGTCTGCCAGGGACCGAGTGTTTGCCTAAGGAGACACACAGCAGCAGTCCGGGGACTGTAACCCTGCACCACATCACAGATCTAAGCTCCTCCTTGTGTGCCTTCCGTTATTTTCTGGAGTATGAGCCGTCCTCCGTAGGCTGTCTTCCTCCTTCCTTCCACCTGCTCGCAGTTTCTGAAGCTTTGTCGTTAAAATGTTCTTCTCTGAAGCTGGGAAATAGGGTTTTGGCACTCGCTGACTGGGAGCCAGCATCCTGCTTCTTGACACTGGCCGGGCAAACGTTAAGTGAAGCAACTGAAGTAGTAGGGCAGATACAGGAAAAATGCTTCTGGAATACTCTCAGAATTCCCAGTAACTCAGTTCTAAGGCAGTAAAGGTAACATGCTTCTTGCTTTAATTTTCAGGAACATGTTCAGTAGTAATGGCTGCTACTAGAAGTATTGCAATCAGTAGTTCTTCAGAAGTAAGGATTTTTATTTGTTTGTGGTGTTTTGTTTTTTTAAACGGGAGCATAATCTTTGGAGCAGGGATTGCACTGGATGCACTTTGTAGGACACTTAGATTGCAGTTACAGATAAAAATCTTCTAATGCTTTTAAGTGGGAATATGAATTTTAGAATTTGTCTTGTTTCTAAATCTGTGTCTTTATATGCCTTACAAACTGACCTTTGCAACATTCTGTAAACGAGGTAGCAGCATTTTTTTGATGAATCAGAAGGACAGAGGGGTTTTAGCAGAGAGCTGGAGGGTTTTTCCCCAGTCACGTGAAGAGCACCAGAGGCACGTTCCTGCTTCCATTCCTAGAGTCCTTTACAAGTTTCCAGTTTTTGTCCACTTGGACACATTTGCTTTGGCGTTTGCCAGGAACTCCTTCCCTTGATGATATGACAGCTTTAATTTTCATTTTTCCTGCCTAGAAGATCTTCCTTGATGCAATTATGAAAAAATGTTTAGAAAAGGGAAAAAACGACACAGCAGCAGCAGCTCACAAAGCAGTGAAATCAGTACGAAGAGCAAGGTAAGCTGAATTTGGTATATACTCTGTTTACAGAAGCACTTTCATTTGTTACACGTTGACAGTTCAGTGGTTCGCTTGCACTGATTGTAGGATGTGATGTCCATCAAATGCCGTGTTCCACAAGGAGAGCTTTCTACTTCAGCTATTCCTCAGATTGTGTTGTGAGAGTTAAAAAAACCTATCCGTTATAGAGCCCTTGTATTCCGAGATGAATGCTCAGTTGCTTCCCTAGTGAAGCCCACAAACACGAGAGTTTCTGGCAGCACAATAACTACGGTTTGGAGGAAAAAGTGGTACGTTTGTTCTGTAGTGATAAATATTGTCTTTAAGAAGGTGCCTGGTGCTGGGTACCAAGAATGAATTTATTCTTCAGTACTGGTTGGTTACTCAGTGTCTTTAAAAAGTATTCTTCGTTTTGAATAATGTGTCCATTTTGTCTGATAGGTTTTCGAATGATCAGTTGAATATTCTGGATTTTCCAAGGTGCCGTTTCACTTCCCTTGCACTGCAATGTTATTTCAAGCATTGGTGACAAGCATGTAGTTGTCAATTTCTTCAAGTTAAGATGCAGTACCAGACAAGTCTGGACATAACCTTAAGGTTCATTTTCTCTTTTTCTTTTATATCCTCCTCCTTTCAAAATATTTGTGGACTTCTCAAGGGTTCCTGCTAAATTTCTATCGGTCTAATCTACATTGAGGCAGAAATATAACTTCAGGAAAGAAATAGGTGTTATTGTTCTTTTCCCCTCATTTTGCAGTGCTGCTTAAGTAATTAGAACATAAATGCTAGTTTATTTTAAAAAACAGTTGAGGCAGGGCATCTAAAAGCGAATTGTAAATATGTTCTCACTAACTTTCTGATGATAGTGATTTTTTTCTTAGTCTGTAGATTCCAGTCTTGGGGGACTTTCCAGGTCTAGTACTGTGGCTAGTCTAGATACAGACTCCACGAAAAGTTCAGGTATGTAATCAGAATTTGAGCAGATGTGTACGGAGCAGGATTAACTTTATGTGTGTTCATATAAAAGAGCAGAAAATGGAAAAGGTTAAAATACGTGTTTTTAATAATTGTCAGTGAATCTGTTAGCGTGTTGACTAGTGACTGTATAACTCTAGACTTCTAAAGTATTATCAATGATTCATCTAGGATTAAGTCACTATTTTTGAAGTAAAGTGTCTGAGTAAGAAAAGGTTAGTTGTGTTACCAGTCTGTTAGCATAAATCTGGTATAACTTTTTGGAAGCTAGGTTCATAGTTTTATAAGTTTACATTTGCACCCATATAATGGATAACATTTGATTTTACTTGTTCTTGCTTACCAGATCACACTACATTACTGTTGGAATAAACCGTTAATTTCATTTAAAAAAAAAAATTAGGAGAATCAGCTTTTCCATATTTTCTGATTCAATGTGATTTAACTCCAAATTTGAATTGCTATGAACAGTGCTGTATCATGGATTCATATGAAATTGTTGCCTTTACTGAGGGCTGTTCTGGATCAACCCAGGACAGTTCATTAAAGAGAGGAGGTAATATACTGTAGTAGGGTTAATTCTTGATGAAAGTCTGCAAAAAATTAAGGAATTTAACGCTAGCTCCGTTGACACCAGTTAGAATAGGATTACTGTTCTTCAGTTCTTCAGAATTGCTTTATTTTATTCTGTTGCAGGACAAAGCAATAGTAATTCTGATACGTGTGCAGAATTCAGAGTTAAATATGTTGGTGCCATTGAAAAATTAAAATATAATGACAGCAGAAATCTTGAAGGACCATTGGACTTGATAAATTACATAGATGTTGCACAGGTAAGTGGGTTACAAAAGAAAATACCAGCAACGTCACAACATCTTAAGCTTAGGTGTATTTCTTTCAGATTACCACGTGATCTGACATCTTTCTTTGTAAATTTTAGACTTACTAGAATAAAGTAGCTTACTTTAAAAAACATTAAGCTATGAATCTCAAATCTTTACTGAGCAAGTATCCCAACTGAACGGTGTTATATTATCTTCAGCACTGTTAAGATTAGTATCTGGGAAAGAGTATCTCCTCCAGATTTCCTCAGTACTGTAGACGTTTTCCCATAGAGGAAAATGCCAAGTTTCTGCTTACAATCACTTGCGAACCTGTGACCAAAGAACCTGAATAGTATTTGGGTCATCCTTGCCAAACTGTGGTTGCTTGTACTTATTTTTGTACCAAAAGCTGTAACTGGTTGTCCTCATTAGGCAGCTGATCGTTTGTATCCTTAAAAGCACAGAATGTCTGTTTATCTTACAGCAACTTGATATTTCAGGTATCTGAATATATGCTAAAACTACTTTTACAGCCAAATAACAAAATGGCTGCCAATGTGGAACATAAATCATCCAGGGTCAGTGCAGCATGACATTATTTTTCAGCCCATCTGATTTGTCCACAGGGCCAAACTCCCACCTGAGATGATAAATTCCTTTCTGGAATCATGTAATATTTAGAACAGAATAGAATATTTCAGCTGGAAGGGACCTGCAACGATCATCTAGTCCAACTGCCTGACCACTTCAGGGCTGACCAAAAGTTAAAGCATGTCATTATGGGCGTTGTCCAAATGCCTCCTGAACCCTGACAGGCTTCAGGCATCAACCACCTCTCTAGAAAGCCTCTTCCAGTGTCTGACCACCCTCTTGGAAGAGAAATGCTGCCTAATGTCCAGTATGAACCTCCCCTGAATATATGTCACATAAAGTTAAGGGATTGGACGAGTGCAAGAGTGGCAGGCAGACTCCACACAGCAAGATACGAGCAGGGTTAGTGATGCTGCTGATCCAGCGGATGAAGTACCCATAAACACACCCTCTATTATGTATCTTCATTATTCATGTTCTGTCTGCACTAAAGGCTTTTGTTTGTTTCCCTCCAAAGCAAGATGGAAAGTTACCTTTTGTTCCAGGTGAAGAGGAGTTTATTATGGGAGTTTCCAAATATGGCATTAAAGTTTCAACATCTGATCAGTATGTAAGTGATTCACAACAAACTGTCTTTCTGGTGAGAGTTGAAAAGCGCTTTCATGTATTTCTGACAGGTGATCTGTGTGACCAAAATGTCACTTCTGGCTTTGTTGATGTTACTGTGGAGAGGAAAAAACAACGGGTGTTTTTTTCAAGAATACCTGAGTTGTCTTCCTCTTTAAAGTTCCAGCCTTGCACTCCTAATCCAAGAGTGTGAGTTCACTCCAGCGTTAAAGCCTCATGATTCCATTTTATTGATCAAGTCTTTTTGTTTGCATCATTTCCTACATGTAATTTATTTTCCTTCAGCGCGCTTCAAGTAGCTTTTCTGCTAAAAATAAAAATCCGGTCTCTTCCCCAGGGCCCTCCAGTTGCCTTTGTGTAGCTTTGTATTGCAGCCATGTGGTTTCCTTCTGGTTGCCCTCAGAGCCCCAGATACCATAAATACTTGGCCTTATGAAGTCATGACCCATCAACAATCCAGCAATGCCTGTTCATAAAAGCCATGAGTGTGAGGACGGTGAATAGCGTTGCTCAATAGCTGAACACTCTGAAGAGAGCCAAAAAGTTCCCTTTGGTCCCTTCAGAAAATAAACCGCTTGTTTCTAATGCGTGGGAGGAAGTGTAGTAGTTGTCACTCAAACTTTGAATTCTTCTGGGTTCTGTTTTTGCTGTCCTCCTAAATTCTTAATTCTCATTAAGAACATAGGTTACCCTATTATTTAAATTATTTTGTACTTTGATAAAGATCAAATAGGTAGAGACTTTTACCCATTATTCTTCTGGCTTCAAGCTGAAAGCATGCACAAGCTGATAAAGCCTTCTGTGATTAAGCTAGCTTGCACTGGCATTGTTACTGCATTGCATTCTGTTTCCCAAATTCTAGCTTTTTGCATCTGTGTCGCTGTTGACATTTGTCATTTAGTGGGTTAGTCCGTGTAAACTCTTTTCACAGAGTTCCAAGATGGAAGTGTTTTCTCTGCATGCATACAAAGAATTCAGTCTTTTATGACTTTGGGGGAAAGGTGAGAGTTCTGTGATTTGTAGATACCTTTGCAGGTGAAAAGGCAGCTATTTATTTCAGACGCCAAAAAGAGAAATGACTGTAGGACACAAAATTTGTCCTCATGCCAACGTTTGAGGAATTATTTCACTAGTGACTGAAATATGTACAGATCCGTAATTCACTGATATGTTTCCATTGTTTGTGGATGCAACCACTAGAAACCGAAGGCAAAGTATTTATAGAAGTCACACTGAGGCTTTGGCCGCCTTCACATTCCATCTGCATGTATTTGTACCTTATATGTTTGTACATACATGTATGGCATGGTTTGTCCATCTGCCATCTTGTTTCTCTCAACTGCAGAATCCCCTCATCGCTAAATACCAGAAGGAGGGGAGGAAATTCATATACAGGGGGAACGTGTACTTTGAAGAATTCTGTCCTCTTTCTTTCAGTGATAATCCACCTGCACATTAGCAAGTTCCAAGCAAGTAATGATAAAAAGTTGGAAGTAATTTGGAGGGAAATCTTGGCACATTTCAGGCAGAGAGTGGAGGGTTGGTCCAGCAAGTTCCACGTCGGCTCCAGCTGCCTTCAGCGTGGTTCAGTAGTTGGTGATGGTATGAACAATTGTGAGCAGTTGCCAAGTGAATGTCAGGGATGAGGATGTTTTTCAGCAAGGTGATCTTAGGAGCTCTGGTAGAGAGAGGGCCCTCCCTTGAGGGCTTCCTAGCAGGCATCAAGCTCACTGTCCATTTTTACAGCTTCGGTATCAAAGCAGACATTTCTTCAGACCCTTCAGCTACTGCTAGGGGCAAGGTGTTTGATGCCATGAACACAGGAAAAGAGCTGCCTTGGGGTCTAAGACCCTAGAGGTGGTATGACTGGAATAAACCAGATGAATATTATCGGTTGCGTAGGATGGCTTGGGAAGAAAGGCTTTGTGTAGGGTGGGTCTGCGGAGACCTTGTACTGAATGATATCAACCAGCCTCTCTCTGGAATGACCAAGATCAGAACTATTGGGACTGTGGTGAAACCCTGCAACGGTGGTGGAGAGTAGAAGCCTCCCAGACTAGATCTCTGCAAGGGTTGGGACACATGCTGTGGCTCAGGCCACGAGTGGCCTGGCTGCGTCCACAGGAATCCCACCACCCTCCAAAGCAGCCAGCCTTGTCCATGCCCTCTTCTGGGAAAAGTTTTTTATGTGTACCTTTCCCGCAACTGAGACTGGGGATTGTCGTGAAAAATACTGGAAAAGTAACAAGTGGTTGTAAGTTATCCCTGTGCCGGAGGTACGGAGTGTAACGCCTGTCCTACTCACTGTGGGTGAGTGAGGATAGGTGGGAAACGAAATGTCTGCTTTCATAGTATGGCCAGGAATGTAGTCCACGTGTGAATGCAATTCTAAAATAGAAGCAAAAATTAAGGCTAAAATTGTGTTAAACCAGGACTTACTTTAAAAAGTTGGAATTTTACGAAGGAATACTTTCCTCCTGTAAATAAATCTGAAGTATTCTTTTGTAAAAGAGAACCAAAACGTGGAAAACTGAAATAGCTGTTGCACTGTTCCGGAGTAACTTTTATTTGCCCCGTGGTTTCAGGATGTGTTACACAGGCATGCTCTCTATTTAATTGTACGGATGGTCTGCTATGATGACGGTCTGGGAGCAGGAAAAAGCTTACTGGCCTTGAAGACAACAGATGCAACCTCTGAAGAATGCAGCCTCTGGGTGTATCAGTGCAATAGTTTGGTAAGAGTTTATGTTTACAGTACATTTAATTTAGGTATCGGTATTTTGAGTGTAAAGGGAGATTCTAAAACCCAAGGCCCTTGTGAAGGCTTTTTGGCAGAAGGGGGATTGCTCAATTTAAAAAAAAAAATAAAGAAGGATAAGTGTGCCCTGGCTGAGGAGGGGAGAAAAGCCCTGCTGACTTCATTTGACCAGCGTTGGAGAAAAATACCTACATTCCCTCAAATTGCTGATGAATGTACATGCCCGAGAAAGCTCTTTGCAATCTAAAGAGTGCTGTCATAGCTGCTAAGGACAATCCTCCATTTGTATTTTCAAAGACAAAAACCTCTTAAGATCGGACAGAGCAGGGAGGGATTGAGTAACAACTCTGGTAATAGAGCCTACATTCATATTAATAAGCAAGAGAAGTGATCCCTTTCTCAGAGTAGGAGAATTTGTCGTTAAGGTGCTGTATGTCGTTAAGATGCTACACACCCTTAGCAGCACTGGGGGAACACATGAACTGACTTGCTGAATGCGAGTGTCATGCTATGATGGAAGCTAACAACTCCGACTTGTTTCAAAAGAGCTCATTTAAAACAGCTTCCCATGTGTCATTGCAGACCACAGAAATCAAATTAAGTCTCGCTTGTGCTACTCCATTTTGCATGTCTCTGCCAGAGGAATAATAAAGGTCACATTCTGCTTAAATGAGACATTTAGAAGTTCTTCAGAAAGCATTAATGTGCGTGTTTGGCTTTTTTTAGGAACAAGCGCAAGCTATTTGCAAAGTGTTATCTACAGCCTTTGATTCAGTTTTAATGTCAGAGAAGTCCTGATTTTCTTCAGCAACACATGGCTCTGTACTACCCGAAGCCTTTGTGTGGGGAGGAAATGGGGCTCCGTGATACCACAGGCTGGCTGTAGCTACACACGAACCTAGAAAAGACTTGCTGTGCAAAGGAGAGCCACGCAACCTTGCACATGGTACTTCGTCATTCCCCAGACATGACTTGAAGAAATTACTCCATCTTCAGTTTCCAGGACAATACAGAATTTTATATTTAACATTATTTTTTTCCCTAAATCATGTTTTGTATATTAATGTCAATATTGTAGAAATGTAAAATAAAACTGATGCTTCTATCTCTTTGTATGAAAAACAATTTGTTAATATGGACTTCAGTTCTGCCTATCAGGTATCAGGACAAAACACCAACAGCAAAGGGGCAAGAGGTAGTCACTTGGTGCTTTACATCTCTAATTTAATCATAGGTGTGCCACCTACACAGTTTCTACATTCAACTAAAAATCCACACAACGTGTATTTTTTTGCTCAAGTGCTACTTGTTTCTATTTCTCGTTTTGCACATTGAAAAGAACATTGCCTAAGCAATGCAGAACAACAGAAGTAGCCAAAGTGATTTTAAAAGTAGTTTTATTTTTCCAGACCTTTGACTGGTTAACAAGAGTAAAATTTATTAATCATGCTCTAATTATAAATCACTGCATCCAGGACATTGAAAATAAGAGTTGATTTTAGGTTATACAATATATACAGTTGCTCTGCAACTAAACAAAATAAAAACAACTGAATTGAATATTATACATCTCATAGCATTCTAAGCTGCATTTTAAGTGTCACTTGCTCCTTTTTAAACAGTTAACACAGCAACCTAATAGTCTGTCTATTAACAGGTTTGTTGAATCATCATTTCAATCAGATTTGAAAAGTTGTATGAAATATGCCAAAATTTTGGACTTAAAATTCTTACTTTTATTTTATAAATAGGTATCTACAGGCTCTAGAATTTCTTCTTCCTCTGCCAGAGGAGCAAACTTTGACAATCATGGAAAATCTAGGATAAATTTTGCTTAGCTGCTCTTTATTGGTCCTCAAGATTTCATCTGTCTGCACTGTTAGTGCTATTAAGTTGTATTCTACCAGTTTCCTAGTTTCTAAGTGAACATGGTTGTGACATTTTAAAGGGTTATTCCTCTTCTAGCAGAACCCGAGGAAAGTTTGCATCGTTTAACTTTACGAGCTGTTACATACACTATAAGATTCTGTGTTAAAAATACTGTACATTAGGAGATCTGTGCAAAATAATATGCCCATTTACTCTCTAGACTCTATCAGGGATAGAAACATACAAAATAGTGTTGCAAACTGAACATATCAGTAAGTGAATAAAACTAGTGCTAAACTATTACTCTATCATTTTACTGGGAACTTTGAAAATACGGACTAATTTGCTTCAACTTGCAACAAAAATATCTTGAAACATTCCAGTTTGTTCCCCATTTATACTGCAGCAACAGCATCTAGAAAATGTGAAGTTACACATAGGGTTGGCTGCCCCCACGCATTGGAGAGGCTATCAACCAACTGTACCATTTAGGAGAGGCGATGCAAGGCAAGATCAGTGTTGCTCTTCCAGCGCTAACGCAATGTGATTCTCCTCCAAATAAGCATATACGGCAGTGGCCTATTTTCCATTCTGCTCGACACAAAATGGCCGATTTAAACACCATTTGCCAGAAATTCAAGTTCTCTTGATAAATCTAGAGATACAATATTCACAAAACGTGATCAAAGCCAATGTGACCTAGACATTGATTTTTCTTATCCTATGCCATCAGTTGTTTCCTGTAGCATAAGCAAAAATTGGTAGAATTTCACAATATAGAAAACATCAAAATGATGCCAGATTTGTACTGGTGTTTTGTATTCCATCAACCAGCTGGGAACCATCCGTGGCCTAGCCTTTGTTCACAAATTAGTAAAACAAATTTAACAACAGTGTAGCTACCATATATGTGGGTATATTATATAAATACAGAGTGAGTTAGCAAACCATCATTGGTTGCAAGGTAGTGGCACACAAATCTTATAAACCAGAACATAACGTAGTGTACTTGTGAGGTGTAAGATACCTTATTGACCAAGGATAACTTTCTAAGTGTTCCACCAAATATGTTCTCTCTGTGAACACATTGCTGGATGATTTAAGAAAATGCAAGAATTCAAAAACAAAGTCTAAACACTATAATGAGACAAGTGTAAGAAATTCTCTGCAATCCATCATCATAGCTAAGTACATTTCAGGAAATGCAGTTTTCATATCCTTGAGTTAATGTAGTAACTCATTAATATTGCCATAGTTTAGTTAACCAGCAGTAGTCACATTAAATGACCAAAATGGATGTAACATACATAAAGAACATTCAAAAAACAGGTTCCACACACGTGCAGCACAGAAAAAATTAAACAGTCTGAAGCTCACAAAATTAGAACTAGAAACTTCAACGACTAACACAGATTTCAGATAACTGTAAGGAAATATCTACATCCATTCTGAAAGAAAAAAGTTTCTCCTGTGGTAAACTGAAATACTTTTTCACTTTTACCTGGCCAAAGACACCCGATTAAAACTGTTTCTTCTGTAATTGTGGACATCCTGGATGACGCTGAAGGAGTCTAGTTTAGAACTATGCAGCAGCTTGCATGTTTTGGTTCCAACACTTCAAATGGTACCGAGAACTGGATAAATTCACTGCCCTGTTAGGTGCACACAATTTCTTTGACTGGGGAAGCAACACTGAACCATGGTATTGTCATGTTACAACAGGGAGAATAAAATTACAGTGAATTGATTGAAAAAGAACATTCATGATGTTGTGATGTTCACACACTTATATGGATTTTGATTGTTAAAGCTTTTCAGTTCACCTTGAAAAATACAGGAAGAGTTGTTTTTAAAGTGTAAACTGCTCATGAGAAGTTTTCACATAGAAAAAAGTTCTAGAAGTCCCAAAATCAGAATGATGGCAATAAAAAAAGTAAGCTACAGTACCTAGGACTTGGGCAGTGCTCTGGCAAGGTGTCTGCAGATAGGTAGATGAAATGAAATAGAACAAAACTTATGTCTGTGACCACTGGAAATGAGAAATGTCCCCACTTATCAGTAGCAATTCAGTCAACGATAAAGTGCACAAATGATACAGGGAAAGCTCCTTTCCGACTGGGATCTCCATCAATATGACCGATCTGAAAGAGTCCAGATAATTTTCAAGTTAATCTCAAAATGGTGTTTCAGTATCACCAAAATGAATACCAGTGACCTTCCTGCCTGTAGTACGACGAGCCTCTTCCTACATCTTTTCTGCAGTGGTGTTCTTTTTTTTTCATGAATGGGAAATATTATCAGAAAATTCAGTCCTATAAGGTGCATTTGTTATTCGGTTATAGAGATTTTTTTTTTTCAAATTCTGTTTTATCCAGTTCTTTGAAAGTAACACCTCTTAATACACTACCACTGCTACATCATTCCAGTGCATTCCGCAATGCCTGGCAGCCCGTATTCTGCCTCTGTGAAGCTGCTTCTGCTTCCCCCTCTTAACAACCACGGAAAGTTAAAAGGATGGATCAAGCCTCAACAGTTCTGGGTTTTACATGAATCTATTTGCATTTACGCAGCATTACTGTCAATTTAGATGCAATCTGAAGTTCTTCTCTTTGCTGGCTCACAATCACAGTAAGGCAAGTGTTTTCATGCATAGTAATTTTCCAAGACTTTGCTTTAGCTGATGAGACTCTGGAAGGTAAATAGTTGAGATGGTTTCCCAGCTCAAATAGACCACTTCTCAGTCTCAGTCAGCTGAAGAGTTAGGACAACACAAAGCTGTCTTCTGAGGCCCACCACACAGCATCTTCAAGGAAGATGAAATAGTGGCAGGTTCTTGAACTGCCAACACCCTCTAAGAATTTCCTGAATCAAACAGACCATGTCCCCTGTACATTGTGAACTCTACTAATGAGTTGGGGGTTTTTTTCCTCTGAATGAGAAAAGCCAAAAACATATCTGAAGTTTTATTTCTGAACAAAAGAAATTTCTGGAATCAAGTTTCCATGAGATGAAACTTTTGTTATATGGAAACCCAGCGGGGGATCCTCTGAAGTCAGTGTCAACCTCCAGATTTCATTTATTTCTTTCAAAGTATGTTGACGGAAAATGCAGAATACTCACCCACCACTCCTGATCTTCTTCACCATCGACTACAATAATATCTCCCTCCGAAAAAGTTAACTCATCTGGGTTATCTGCTACACAGTTGTAAATTGCTTTTACTCTCTTGGGTTTAGTTTTTGACTGAAATATAAAAATAAGTAAATGTAAATAATACAGCACGCAAAAGACAGCACAGACTTGGAGTTGATCTAAAGAAAACTTCAGAACTGCTTCCAACTGTTATTTTCCACAGGTTAGAGTTCAGCTACATCTTTTATGCTGGGTGCTCATGCTCCAGGCTGAATTTGGCAGCATCCAAAGCCTTTCGGAACCAGTGCGCCACCAACACAGGCCAGATTTCCCTCAGCGCTCTTCCATTTTGACTCATCCAAACCTGTCTTCAGAGCTCACTGCAGCAAGCATGACTTTATTCAGAAGATGGGGTGATCCAAGTGCTACGCAGCAAGTGTAACCACAACAGCACTATCAAAGGGAGGCCTGAGCCACCCGCCAATACACCCCTTAATTTGCTAAACCCATTTCAGCAGTGTGCAAACCCTCCAAAACTCCCTGTAGTGCTTTGAGGACTGCAAGCCACAGGAGCAGTTTGTCAACTCTTCCAATAGGAAAGTTTAGGAGTTGCAATATTCCAGCACTGCAGTGGGACTCCAATCCTAGTTGTGTTCTATTTCAAGTGATGATGAAATGGTTTTGCTCTGGTATCACAGTATCCACCACCCTAACCTCACACCTCTCCCACTGCAACACGGCCTGCTGCTGCATCTGTTTTCAGCCTCCTCATTCCCTGTTGCAGATCACAATAACACTACCTACATAGTGCTTCCATGCAAGGAGTGGAGAGGCACAGGACCTGGAGGCTGAGCAAAAAGCTTTCTACCATGAGTCCACCCTTTTCCCCAGCTGCCCAGCCATAGCCAGCAAAAATCTCTCCTTCCTACCCCAAGATGCCAGAGCAGAGCTGTAAGTGCCATTTAGGTCAAGAGATGGCTGTTAATGCAGTGGGTGTTTGGACAGAGGCTCCCAATGGGATACGGAAAAGGTGTCACCACCATCCCGGAGTCCCCCAGGGACTGGTCGCAGTCTCTAGTTAGGTCAGCCACAGCCCAGGAAGCTTGTAAGGGGACAAGAGACTCCATTCACAAGTCTACTTCTCTCCACCAGTTGCTCTGCTGGCCAACAGCCTCTTAACGTGCCGCCTTGTTAGAACTGAGCGCCTGTCGCGAACGAGCGGGGGGCAGGGAGGGCTGCACCACCCCAGCGCCATGCAGAAAAAGGGGGATGTGGATGGGGAAGGAGGGAGGCAGCGTGATCGTTATGCTCCTTTGTAAGCATCCATTTGCATTTTAGCATAAAAAACCCAACTTGCCCAGACCAGGCATACCCTGTGGTGCACAGCCCTGTGAGCCGGCAGCCTTGCACTGCCTCACAGCGATTTCGCCAGGTGCTCCATCTCAGTCAAGTCACAGTTTGAACCACAACCACCTTTTCAGTCAAGAAAAGCTTCGTATCAGTGCAACAGTGATATAATTACTAACTTCAAAGTGCAGTAATTACAGGTATTTCTTGTTCTTTAGAAGGCAAAGAAATCAAAACAGATCCCATTCCCAGCAGACTAAAATCTTCCAGGAAAGTTTCCCATGTATGTATGATATGGTTTCAAAAATCTAAAATACACGCTGAGGGGCAGGGGAGTTAAAAGACTCATCAGGAACTTCCCATGTGAAAACCAGGCAAATGCGCTGTGTAGGAGATAAGCCACTGGCTACATGTGCACGTACAGCTAGACATCTTTTGTCTCTACTCAAGGAGCACTTCCGCAATCATTTCCTAAATCTGAGCTGGCCTCTGAGATCTCTGGCAGGGTAAAGACTTAGCAAAAAAGGCTGGAGTATACGGCTAAATGGAGTGATTTAGCTGAAGTACTTTAGTTAGACTGATCTAGCTAAAGCTCTTTAGCTGAGCGGCCCTTGACTAAATCTCAGCTAAGACGCTTTAGCTAGACTGATTTAGCTAAAGCACCTTAACTAGCACACACTCCCTGAGCCAAGTTTCCCTTACCCCTCTGTCCTACGGCAGAAGAAAATCATCCAGCTGATTTTCTCAGTCTCACAAAACTCCCTCTATTGAAGCCCTACGGACATCTGGAGAGTCAGATTTGTTCTTCATATTATATGCAATTAATATTAAACAGTGGAAACATTGACTGTTCCTAGAAATTAGCCAGCATAGCCCATTCACTCATAACTAAAGCAATTTGTCCCATAAAATAAAAAAAGGAGAGAACAAGATAGAGAACTACTACAACATTAGGTATTCAGAAAGTGAGGCCAGGACCTGTTTCAGAACCAATGGATGTGTTGAAAGGATGTAGCCAGTGCTAGCACCTGAATCCCAGAACACACAATAGAAATTGCTATCAGGGTCCAACAGCTCCACAAGGTAAACATGGCAATTCCCTTGGTGCATGTAAGCAAAAGGGACAGATATTCCTTTTTACACTAATTAGGCAATTTGATTTCATTGTGGCCTAAAACAAGAAAGTTATTTTGATGCACGACAGACAGTAACTTGGTTGAACAAGAGTGGGAGAGGCAAGAAAACAGAGGATTTTATACTCCCAACTAACGCAAGGTGAACTCCAGATGTCTCTGTGGCTTTTCAGCATTATCAGATCAGAAACAGTTAACAGGAGTTCTAAGAGCTCAAGACAAACATGCAAGGCTATGCACACAAACACACTGAAGTCTGTCCTGGAAAGTTACTGTTTTAGTAGACACAGTTAAGGAAAAATGGATGAAGGGAGAGAGACAGAGGACTGAAGAAGGCAGGTCTTTTTGCTACAGCCCATTGATAAGACAATCGCAGAGCCAGGAACAGCACGTCTCCTACCTCTCAGTTTATTATTTACTGACTGAACCATGCTCCTATACAGAAGGTATCCAGTGAATGCGTGACAAAGAGACGCAAAGAGAACCAACTGCACAGAGAACCACTTTCTTTTATTTTGAGCTTGACTCTTACTGGTTTTGTCTGAAGCCATTTGATCTACCTGTGTTAACAACTGTAAGTATATTCACTTCCATTATAAAAGAAAGCACAAAAGCTCCCTTCTTACACAGTTCACTGAAGTTTAAGAACGAAGTTACATGTGATCTACAAGTGACTCACTTATCAAGCTTATCACAGAATCACAGAATGTTCGGGGTTGGAAGGGACCTCTGGGGGTCATCTAGTCCAACCCTCCTGCCGAAGCAGGGTCACCTACAGCAGGCTGCACAGGACCTTGTCCAGGCGGGTCTTGAATATCTCCAGAGAAGGAGACT
>Ga0065711_1034137_pt1 | contig 24244 bp, 5 predicted proteins | sample Hoacrofraction12_FD_59098 | JGI IMG/M metagenome (GOLD analysis project Ga0065711, IMG submission 59098) | Hoatzin crop microbial communities from Cojedes, Venezuela - Epithelial fraction 12 v2 (version 2) | ecosystem: Host-associated > Birds > Digestive system > Esophagus > Crop | place... | reverse complement strand
GAGAGGAGGAGAGGAGGAGAGGAGGAGAGGAGGAGAAGCCCTGAGGAAAATCAGAACCTAATGAACTGTTCTGCAAAAATAACTATTCCTTATAGTACATCCAGAAACCTGTCAGAACTGAGCTCCACTGGGTTACAATTGCATGAGCAGAACACATTTACAGTTTACAGACATAGTTCTTAACATATTATCAACACTGAGATATATCAGAGTACTTGCCAAACTTTAGATTTGGCTCAAATACTATACAACATACGAAAAGGGGAAAGAAGAAAAGGACAAACCTGAATGAGAAGGAAAAAGTACTGTGAAGCAGTTTGTACTTCACTACACCTACTCTATGCCTGCATTTCAGAGCCATTTCCCTGCTACAGATGCATGTGTGCCTGCATACAGGAGGGACTTCTCTGGTACAGATGGGTACACCAGACTGGTTTCTCCTGCTGCTACACATGTAGCAACCACCAGACCATAAATGAGACCTAGACAGATTAAAACATTACCACATTCAATATTCTTAAACCACCAGTAATTTGAGTTAGCTCCTAATATATTTTAAAGGCTTACTAATGAAGAAAAAAATATTCTAACAAGTTTCTTGCATTTCATACCTCAGCTGGTACATGAATCTGTATCATCACAACTTCATGTTTTTCTCCAGGATCAATTGTCTTAGCTGAGAAAAGAAAACCACTCTTTTCTTCTACTGGTGACGTACTCCATTTTCTAACAAAGCACAGGCAAAGCTAACGACTGAGGGTGATAAAGACAATTTGAATGATTAACAGCATTCAGCTGTACTGCCAGAGGGGGGATTATCTGATTAGTGCCACACCCCAGCTGTGCTAATTGAAGTGAGGCTGAGGTGGGAAGACCAACTCTCACAAGATGAGTCCAGGTTCTGTTTCATAATGCTTCCCTCCAACATCATCTTCTTTACAGATCTTAAAAAAAGCAAACAAATACTAGGAGCAGTCTCAAATAAATTCACTCAGCGGACATTGTCAGCCTAAAGGAGTAAAGTCTTCTTTATTCACAGAACACATACAGCATGGGAAGCTGAACTGAGAGCTTCCCTCACAGCCTCTTGCAGGTGGGCCTGCTCCCTGCCCTAGAAGAATTCTGGATATTTTTAGAAATAAGAACAACCACAGTCAGAAATGTAAGGGGATATATAGACTTTCGGCATGTATCTTCACCACCGATTCTCAAAGCTGAGCAAGAATCATCGTCATTTGGCATGGATTGGTGTTTGCATCTTTTCAGGGCACTGATAGTGTTTTTTCCTCTCTTTAAGGCAAGATACTGTATTAGCTGGAACAGGCGTCTTGTCCTTCTGCATTTTGAGTCTGCTGACCCAGTGGCAACTGCAGTGTAATCTTGAAAGGTGGACTGCTGCTGACTAGGAATCCACTGTAGTCACCAGTTCATTTCCTAACAGTGTCAGATGAGGCTTGAATTTGTGGCCACTCGCAACCAACACATAGAAGAGAATGACTTGTTAGCAAGTTCACAGTCACTTACACAGTATGTAGCTCCAAGCTACTCTTTCATTTGGAATTATTTCTTTGATAGATTATGCATACAGCAACCTGATACAGTTTACCAGAATCTGATCACAAAACTGTCTTTTCTTTGTTCTCTTCTTTATAATTGTTGCATTCATTTTGCCTTCTTTCAAATTGTGTTGTAAAGTCTTTAGAGGAACCACTACTTAAATGTCTGTAGAGTATTTGCAGTGTGTCATATTTAGAACACATATTTTTATAATTTCATTTTTCCATCATTTAATCAAATTGTCTTATTTGTATAATAAAAGAAAAAAAATACTGATTAAGTGAAATTAGGAAGGAAACAACAAGGCTCTTTTTGCGTGGGACAAGAATAAAACCTGAAAGGAATGGAATAAAATCAAACACAAGCCATTCACAAACTTGCACAGCTTTTCTAAAGACGTCATCACATGTCCTTTCTTGTGGAAATTTTCTAGGCTATGACCTTCAATGCACATGGGATATTGGTGCCTATATGCTCTCTGAAGTCTTTCAGTAGTAAAACAGCTTTATCTAACCGGTGGATTAGGTGGGCTAGATCAGATAAAGTTTTCCATTTAGAAGTAAGGCAGCCTGAGATATTCCCATCTCCACCACTCACTTCTAGACAGTGGTGTAGTATGCCTTCACTGCTGTTGGCACAACTATCTGTGGTATCACATTTTAAAATGAAATAGGGAAATGATCCTGCTTCAGAATAACCCAGCAGAAAAGAAGGCTGTTTTTCAGCCCTTCATCCAGTTTACTACATGGTTCCACAAAGATTTGTGCCAGCAAAACTGAGAGGGAAGTGCCAACGATAGCGACAAAGTAGGGCAGTGGGTGCTTTGGTTCTTGTCCCATAGGGCATGGCCTTCTAGAATGAACCGAGCTTTTTAGAAACTGATTTTAACATTTGGACAGCACTCAAGTTTCAGTGGAAGCAACCACTGAGCTTTTTTAAGCACCTGGAAGCAGCAGACAAATGACGCAACACAATTTCCTGATAGATAGCCATAGACAAGACTAAATATTAGTTTTTTCTGTTGGGAGCTTATCCAAAAAGCAAGCAGCAAAATCCTTTTCAATTCATGGTCATTATGTTACCTGTTGTATTCTGTGCATTCATGTGTTTCAACAGCATCCCTTTTCTTCCATTTAAAAGTTTCTATACTACAATAGCTTCACTGTCTATCTAATCCAAGACACTTGTGTCAGAAGCTTTGGAGAAAAAATAACGCCCTCATGTGTTCTGCCTGTCAGAAGCAGTAGGTACTCTCCCAGAGCTTTAAGGCCACACAACTGTCCTTTCCCTGCCTCCAACCCCCATATTATCAATTGTCTTCATTATGCAAAACAGCACAGTCCATTAGTGTGGCATGTGAAATGAGGAAAGGGAAAGGGATCTACTCCATTTCATTCAGAACATTATACAAGTTCCTGCTAATCTTTTCACTGGAAATTCATGACACAGGAAAGCCTTCACAAAGGTGAAAGCATTTCACACACAGGAAGCTTATCTCCACTGCTCTTCCAAACTTTGTACTAGATTCCAGGAAGTATTGATTTTTTATTTATTTTTACATTACTGGAATAGATTCAAGAGACTTATATTCTGAACACTGAAAGAGGTGAAGGTCTTACATTTTATCTGGGAAAAGCTGGAACGTCCCAACATTTCACAGTAGTCTGCTATCACTTTCATGCGGCCAGGGCCGTATTTAACAAACGTGGGGCCTGCTACGAAATCATCATAGAGCAAGCAGTAGAGGAGATACTTGCAAAGTTCAGGGCAAGGAAACTATGGAAACTAAACTGAATATGTAATGCTTGTACTGAATATGTAATTGCTGGGTACTGCAAAATTATTTTCTGTGCTTCTGATGGTTTGAATATAGGCAACTTCTAAAGGGTATTACAACTATAAATTCATGACACTAAAGTTGGTAGCACATAAAATGATGTAATATTAATATAGTTATTATATAATTATTATATTATATTATATTACATTATATTATATTACATTACATTACATTACATTATATTATTATATTACATTATAAAATACTCCTATGCGTTCCCACACTGTACTCTGTGCTCCCTAATCTTCAGTGGGGCTCAAGGCAAAGACCTGTAGATCCATGAAATATTTCAAAAAGTAGATGTACATCCCATAGTATTTATGCCAGAATGAACAGAAATGTACATAAAAAACCACTGTGAATCCAAAAAAAAGTTGATGGTTTCCACTTCCTAGACAAATAGACCATGAAAGTCAAAGTGGGTACAAATAGCTTTTTCTCATATAAAGAATTACTACTGAAAAGCAGGAAACTAAAAAGAACATACACTGAAAGCTGAATATGCTGAGGACTTATGACACCAGTAATCTAAAGGTCAGCTTGTTATACGCATTTACTGTAAAAACATTTCATGTTGTATTATTTCAAATTATTTCTATAACTGGGACATGCAAAGTAACATGCCATAGGTTACAAACAAATCAGTGCCTGAGCTAGGACCATGTCCTGGTTTCAGCTGGGATAGAGTTAATGTTCTTCCCAGTAGCTGTTGTGTTTTGGATTTAGTATGAGAAGACTGTTGATAATACAATGATGTTTTTAGTTGTTGCTAAGAAATCAAGGACTTTTTTCAGTTTCCCATGTTCAGCTAATGAGCAGGTGTGCAGGAGCTGGGGGGAGCACAGCCAGGCAGCTAACCCAAGCTGGCCAATGGAAATATTCCATGCCATAGATGTCATGCTCAGTACATAAATGGGGGTTGGCCAGGGGGCAAGAACTTTTCTGTGAGTTTCTCAGGCTCTGCGAGTTCCACAAGTTCTACAACTGCTCCTCGAGGACAGGTTGTGCAATCGGTCATTGGGCAGTGAGAAAAACTGTATTTTGTATCACTTGGTTTTAATATTCTTTATTGTTATTATTATTATTCATTATTCCTTCCTTTGTTGTCTTATTAAACTGTTTTTATCTCAACCCATGGGTTTTACTTTTTGTCCATTCTCCTCCCCATCTCACTGCAGGGAGGGAGGAGTGAGCGAGCGGCTGTCTGGTCATAGTTGCTGTCTGCTGGATTAAACCAAGACAGAGCAGAAACAAAGTATGCAGTTTTGCGCCTCTCTTTTTAATCAGTACCTAGCATAACCATATTTAGGAATCACGTCTGTACAAATACATCTCCTGATAAACATTTTTCATTGGCTGACTTCTTATAATGCGCCATAATTTAACATATAAAACTTCAGTTCCATTTGAAAAAACGCCATTCATCAGATGAGCATGTTGATATTTTCTTCCCATCATTCTATGTCTGTCTGTCTTCTATTTGAATTTAGCAAAATTAAATCTTCAGATTGAAGGAAAGTTTTGACTCGGGTCTTTCTTCTTTAAAATATTAAGTCCTGTTTCTTCCCCATATGCTTCCACACATTTTGCTGTTTTCTTTCTCAAAAGAAGCCATACATCTCCCAGTTGCCTCTCTTGTATTTCCCATATTTAATCCTCTTTTCCCACAACTGCCTCTTGCAGCAACCAGTCATCTCTTTGAGAAGGAAGCACGCTCCTTGAAAGCCATTGGCACTGACCTCTCTGTTTTCATTTTCCTTTCTCTATAGTTCATTTGTAATATTATTTAAGCCACTGTGCTAGTGAAAATGCTGACTTGCTAATGGGACTAAGATCATCCTAGCAATGGCACTTATTACACCAGTAAGAGAGATCCATCTGGTGCTTTGGCTGTGTGACAGTCCTGAACTCTAAAGATCTGAGTTCAATTTTCTGCTCTACAGTAAACATCCTGTATGCCTTTTAGCAAAATATCAGACCCTTAGTCCATCCAAAATGCATTGGTGAAGTATATAGGCAACATTTTCTTTCTCTCCTATAGAGCCACATTAAATTGCTTGGTCACTGGAAGTAAAATCCCTTCCTCTGCACCCCTTCTTTCTTTGTCCTGTTCTACAGCCACCCTCCCTATCAGCAGCTTCCTCCCAGAGCTTGGAATGGCCACCATTTATTGGATTATCAGGACAAACTAGTACCACACATAAAGAAAGACTTAAGAAGGACCAGAAGAAATCCAGCATGACTAAAAAGCAGGATAAACTCAGCTTCTAAAGTGAGAAAGCATTCTTCCAAAAACTCAAGTGCTGTCGTGTTAAGTGAAAAAAGCACAGCAAGGTAAGCCAAAAAGAAAAAGAAAAAGAAAAAGAAAAAGAAAAAGAAAAGGAAAAAGAAAAAAAGAAAAAAGAAAAAAAAGAAAAAGAAAAAGAAAAAGAAAAAGAAAAAGAAAAAGAAAAAGAAAAAGAAAAAGAAAAAGAAAAAGAAAAAGAGAAAAAGAAAAAGAAAAAAGAAAAAGAAGCATGGGAAGAAACTTGCAAAACACATAAGAAACTAATAATAAGCCATCAGCAACTTCTGTTCAGCCCAAAGTTCTAAGGGAACTCAAGGTGAAATAGGGAAGCACTAACTGTAGTACACTGCTTCTTGCATAAAATTGCTTTGGTACTAGGATGGCCAACATGATGCCAAATTTGTTTCAGAAGTTCCAGAGAGACCTAAGGAAGACCCAACCAATGAGCCACACAACCCTCTGGGCAAGTCAGTGGAAGTTATTCTACATAATAAAGTTAATGGACATATGGATAAATATTCATAGGAAAGAGTCAACAGGATTTGTTTCTTTAGTTTTTTTTAAAGAAAAATTGTGCCTCACAAATTTATTTGATTTCTCTGAAGGAGCAATTAAGAATGTGGACAAGAGATGCCCCTTTGATATGGTCTACTTGTATTTCCCAAAGGCATTCAGTAATGTTCCTCACTCAAAGACTCCTAAATAAACTAGACAACATGGGAACGTCCTTGGATGGATAAAGAATTGCGTAGAAGATCAGAAACAGAGACTAAGAAAAAAAAACAACCAATGGAGTCCCACAGGGTTCTGTGCTGGGACCTGAGCTCCTCAGTGTGTTCATAAATGAATTAAAGGGGGGAGAATACTGAGGTGACAAAGAATGGTGATGACACTAAACTATTTAAGGCAATAAAGAAGAGAGACAGTCTCAGAAAAGCCTCATGATAATGAGTGACTTGGCAAAGAAATAATAGATGAAATTCAGCCTAGACAAATGCACATGGGGAAAACCAACCTGAACTTTACATATGAACTGTTGCTCTGGGCTAACTGTTACAAGGCAGGATGAAAATCTTGAGGTTTTAGTAAATGGTTTGGTGACAACATAATCTCAATACTTTGTAACAGTCAAAAAAAACCCTATAGAATATTAGGAATCATGAGGACAGGATTATTCCACTGTATAACTCCCTGACACGCTGGTATCATGAAAATTGTGAGTGGGTCTGATCCTTCTTTCCCCCAAAAAATAAGGTAGAATTGGAAAATATATTCAAAAAAGACAAGTAATATCACCAGAGGTAGGGAGCGCAAACCAGGAAAACTAGTAAGATTCTTCAATCTGAAACAGATCATTAAATCTGAAACATACTAGTGGCTTAAAAGATACAGAGTGGAGTGTAAAAGATTGTTCAGTGTCTCTTTCAATATGATAACTACAGAACAGCAAGCAAGACTATCAGGGCTAGATTTAAAACTAGCAGAAGGAAGTACTTCTTAACCCCTCTGCTGTTTGTGCTATGGAACTACTAGCCGTAGAAAGTTGTGGATGCTAAAGGCCATGCAGATTCAGAAATGGAATGAACAAACCTACAGCAGGAAAATCCATCAAAGCCTTGAAGGGATGTGTAGATTCCTGGATGCTGGGAGAGTATTCTGGGAAGTATCAGCATGCACTTACCTGTGCTTATCACCTTCTCTTGATACCTTTCTACAGGTCACTATTTCTGGCTTGGTTTTGAGACATTCATTGATGCAGCCATGACACAAATTCAGACCTGCAGATTCTGGATGAACTGCTTATTCTTATAGTCCTGAATGTTTCCTCAAATTTTACCTCAGCTTCATACTTGGCTTTGCATATTAGTACTCAATGCCTGAATGCACCCTGCTTGACAGCAGTTTTGTACAAATGAGCATCAACAGAATAGCTGTGGGCATCAGGTAGTTTTAGTTATAAATCTTAATAGAATACTTCATCTGGAACATATTTTCTACCTTCTGCCCATTGCAGCTGCTTGCTTCCATGGGTAGCAATCAATACTTGTCACCTTGGTGTCTCTGTTCTTCACTATTATGGCCCTATGCAGGGAGCAGCAGCTGGTTTCATGAACATCCCTGCCTCACAGATCCTTCTGCAATAAGGCTCAGACCATGTGAGTGAACTACCACTCCACTGACCATTCACCTTATGACTCCAGTACGTAAGTTCTACTTCTTTTCCTGATGTGAGTCCTACTGGAGTTAGGACACTGGGTTAGATGCATCTTTGGTCTAACTTGGCATGACTTTTCTTACACTCATCACTATCTGCTTCTCTAAATGCACTCTGCTGCTCACCTTCTTCCGCTATGCGCTACTTCTCACTGCCTCCTATAGTTGCTGCTGTCCTTGCCACACTCTAATTGCCAATGTCTCTGCAAGCAGGAATGGCTAAAAGCAGGTGAAGAAAGTTGTGAGCAGACGTGGGAGGACACAGTGCACAAGGACACTTCCCAGCTTAACGTCCGGGCAGCAGCAGCAGTAATTGGGACCTTCTGTCTCCTTCCAAAGAGAGAGAAAGGATCGGACTCCTGGGTTTTCATTATTCCACTTTGATGGCTTCTTCTGTTCAGACTATCAATTCTTTGCAGCATACTCTCTCTGAGAAGTCTGTACCGCTGCAAGCACAAAGGGGCCTTGACATTTGCAAGTGTTGTTGCAATAAAAATGAAGTCTGGTAGTCATGGCCATTCTAAGTCTTGACCTTCTGTCCTTCTACTAATCAGAACTGGGTAGCATCCTTCAAATCCTGTTCTGTTGTTCTTCGTAGCACTCCCAGCTGGGGAAGTAAAATGAGTGATCTGGCAGCAGGTTTAAGGCAAAATCAAGGAAGAATTTTTCACTCAACACATTATTAAAAGGGAGAATTCATTGCTATATGATGTGAGCACTAAATAAACAAAAAGGGTTCAGGAAATAGACTAATGGAAAGTAGGTCTATTATCATGGCTAATAGTGCTCTGGATGCAGTTTCTAAACCGCCACTTGAGGGAAACTGAATACAGAGTTCACTCAATACATTTCTCTCTAATAATCTTCTGCTGGACAGTATCACAGACAGGCTGGTAAAGTACACGGATCACTGGTCAGACAAGGAATGGCTGTTCACGTGTTCTTACACTAGCATTTCTGTAATTGATTGATGTCTTTAGCTCCTTGTCAGTGGGGAAAGAAGATGAGGGATGGATTGGCTAGTAAAGTAACCTTTGGTGGAACACAGTTTGAAATTCTTGGATGCCATTACAAATGTCAGTCATTAATGTTATATTAGTCTGGGCACTCCTAGCACACAGAGCAGTTAAGCTGACAGATTCACACTGAACCTAATAATATCTGCAAGGTGAAAGCAAGGAAGCTAAGGTTAGTTTAGCAACCAATCTCACTGTACTAGTAAGTAAAGCTGTTTCCTAGTTATAAGACCTAAAAGTTCCAAACATGGACACATTATATATACTTTTTATCCTAATGTTAAAAAACACACTAACTTGTTTTCTCCTTTGGCTAAATACTCAGAAAAATAATTAATATATATTAATATATTAGTGTTTAGCATGTGGACCACAATACCCTCCTGAGATCTCTGCCAGTACCAGGACTCACTGTATAAACAACATGACACAGATCTTTTCAAGGACAGTACTGTACAACAAAGGTTAAAGCCTAGAAGGCACATAGTGTACAGAAGATGAGAAGACAGAGAAGCAGCCAGACAAAATATTTTTGTGAACTTCATATTTAAACATTCCATTACTCCCACTGGGGCAGCTGTGCACTGTTGCTCCCTGTGAATATTCATGAAGAAATGAATAGTGATATCCAAGAATGGACGCTGATCAGTCCTGTCAAGGTCTGGACAAACATCAATAGCATCTTAGGTAAGTAATATTAAAGGCATGTGCTAAACCTGAGATATTCAGCACAGGTTCTTCTTCCCTCAATGGGAGTTCATCAGTAAGCACAGTCAGATCCCTCCCCACAGAACACGTAATTGTATATGTGAAACCTGTGTATCACTGGAGACCCTACACTGTGTCTTAAATGAGGGTGAAAACTTCAAAACAGGGACATGTTGAAGATTTTTGTCAGCATTAGAAGATGGTTCTCTGTTAGGGAAGCCAAAGGAAAACCAGAAAAAAGAACCCAAAGGAAATCGGCTTCTTGCCTTGTAGATGGAAGGCATTCAGAAATAAACTTCAGACAATGGCTCTAACACCTCCCTAGTGATTTTTACCAGCCAAGTAACAATTTGCAGTCACAGCTCAAAACTGCCTGCAGCTCTAAAATGTCGTTATGGAGCACTGGCTAATACTAAAGCAGAGATGACAACTGCATTTGCCTCTGCAGGACTGAATTCTGCAACAATGGAAGCAAACACTGTGGCCCAGATTCCAGGATCTTATGGACCCCTTTCCATTACAGGGTGTAAAACAATGCAAATTAAACACAATGCTCATAAGCAGGATGTGTTCTAGCAGCTACACCGTAAAAGCTATTTTCAGCTTCAGAGTTTAATTTCAACTATTGTTTCAGCTGCGAGCTTAGGTAGTATATAAGGTAATGGATGGTGGCCTACAAGTTACAGAAACCAAACTGCAATTTCATTTAAAGCTTCTCCGGACAAAGAAAATGAAAGACTGTTCTCCAGACTCTTGTAGCTTAAAATTAATATAGCTGGAGACCAAAAGCTGTAATACCAGTTTCTTCTCTAGAATACAAACCAGAGTGTCCAGATTCTGCCACACTGATGTTAGTCTCTTTAAATGTCTTGAGTTTTCAGTTTCGCTGTTACAAAGTTACCAAAGTAATTTTTTTTTTCTATCTTAAAAGAGATTGTATTGTTGTAATACTACCTAAAGTACTTAGGACAAGTCCTGCATCGGATATAGTACAAGTATCTTTGCACCCTACTAATAACTCTTCATGTTAATTTAGAGGTATCAGCTACGATTTTTCATTCTATGAAAAAAAGTTTTATTTCTTTGTCCTATTCAGCCTACAGTCTTGGTTGTGGGAGAGTCAGCAAAATCTCAGGTTTGTTAGTAGTTCCATTGATACAGTTTTGGGTTTCTGAGTATAACTTGCTCAGGCACGGCCATTGGCCACAACGACAACTCCAGTTCCCAAATCTGTGATTAAAAGTACAAATGAACAGAGGAAACATGCCTTTAATCAGAGCTATTTAGAAGCTGTAACAGTTCCATAAACTTTTCGTGGACTTCTGGTAAAGAGAGAAAATGCAATTAAGGAAAAAGGTACACATACAAGAAGTGAAATGTACCTAATTTGCATATTTTAATCCATAAAGAATTATGATCATGGGAAAAGAATGCTTAATTCTTAACTTATAACCTTTTCACATTCAGCATTGTCTTGGTAATCAGCAGAAGGCAGCCTGATTTCAACAGCAAGCCATAGCAATGATTTTAATAGCAAAGCTGGTAATTGAGTTTCCAAAGATGGGTTGGGAATAGAAAATATAAGTCCTCACCAAAAACTACAGTGTTTTCCTCATTTTATTTTTCAGCTGCAAGTTGTTGAACAGTTTTCTTGAATTCTTGAAATCCAGTTAATAATCTCCAACTCACGACAGCTCTGTCAAGTTCTCTCTTTCCCTGGGAAAAAAGCTAACTCACTAAAGTTCTAAAAAAAAAAGTATCCTTTTACCATTTTTCATTAACTACATATTGGGCAAAGTATTCACATATGTTACAAACTAAATTATGTTTGATATTAGACATCAGCAGTGAAGTTAGAGTGGATTTTGAATTCATGTTGAATGAAGACATTTTTCAAGGTTAAAGAAATATTCGAAGTCTTTCTTTTCTGTGTCTATAGCTACAAAGTGAAGCTTTTTATGTTTTCTATAAACATGAAGTGGCATCATTCTTATGAACTGTAAATGACAGTTCAGCTCTTTGAAAGAAGTAAAAGTGTCAGGTGCTGCCTCAGCAGTAACAACTGATTGTGTTTGCAAGAGCCAACTGTAGACTTCAACATTCTCCATGTATAGAGAACGGATATCACACTGGGTTTTGACACTGGTCCTATAGTTTGACATACAATCAACAAATGGTTAATGGGGTGGGTGATTAGCGTTCCCATGACAGAACTAGCCCTTGAGCTCTTGCTCAGTAGTGCTCAGAACCAAGTTAAAAATCTTTACAACTAAAGAATAGTAGCATCAGCTTTAACATGCTTAGATTCAGTATCCATAAAACAGAAAAAACCCAAAACAAAAAAAACTCAGAAAAACTACACAGCTGCATTCACCTTCAGAAATGAGAAGTAGATAAGACCAAGAATGTTTCTTTTAAAAGCAGCAAAAAGGAACATGTAAGAGAGTTAAATCCTTTCAAGCACTGTGCTGTCTACTTAAAGGTGCCCTACTAGAGGCATATGGTGAAAGCATAGTACCTGTTATGAAGTCTTAAGAAGAAGCAAACTTATTCCAACATGGCTAAGGAGCAAGATGACACCCATAGTTAGTAAATTCAGAAAACTAAAATGTTATCCAAAACAAAACAAACAAAAAAATATTCATTAACTTGTATCAGTTAACTTTAAAAATACCATGTAAAACAAGCACGCTGCAGACATAAACTTTGGAAACAACTTTCAAAAAACTGAAAAAACTTGGAGTAAAATAGCTACACGCTGTTGCGTAGCCTCTTGCTTAATATGATCTTGGTACCTAAGAATGGGAAGGTGACATGTTTGATGGTAATTCTTAACTAGTATTCCAGTGGAGAATTGGAGAACTTGAGATCAGTAAAGGACAAGTTGATGGGTTCTATAATGGAGAATAGAACTGATAAACACATGGATAAATCTAACATCCTGGGGAAACAGGATGGCTTTGGTAAAGGAAGTCACGGCTCACAACCATGCTGGAGTTCTCTGAAGAAATCAATAAGCATGTGGGTATAAGAAATCTGACTGAAGTCTGTTTGGATTTCCAAAAGACTTTCAGCAAGTTCCTGCACCAAAGACTCTTAAGGAAAATAAGTAGCCATCACACAAGAAGATGCTTTTTTGAGAAATAAAAGGTTTGGAGGATAGGAAACAGAGGTATGAGTAAATATGAAGTCTTCATTACAAATGAAGATCACTTGCCAAGCTATAAAGAGATCTATGCTGGTCAATACATTAATAAATTACCCAGAAAAGTAAAATAAATAATTTACAAAGTTTGTTGATTAAATTAGTCAAGTACTGAAGAGGACTTGCAGAAGGACTTCATCATTTTCATGTATTAGAGAAACAGAACATGGTAAGTAATCTCATGTATGTAAATGTAAAGTGCCATAAGTGGAAAAAAAGATTAATTCCAACTTCACATACAAAATTATGTGACCTGAATACCTATTGCCATCCAGGAAAAATCTTGGAATCTGCCAATACTTCTGAGAGTATGTCTTTTTAAAATTCTGTAGTGGCTAAAGAGCAGTTCATATACAAAGAATTATTAGAAAAGGAATAAAGAACAAAACAGAAAGTACCTTTACACTATTATACAAATTGATGATGTGGTTCTGGTTTCCTCACCTCAAAAAGGATATACTAGCAATGTTTTCTGAGAAGGACAACAGTACTGATCCACAGAGCATCCATACAAGTAGGGTCTTCTTAATTCTTCAGTTTGGAAAATGACAGCTGGGATGGTGGAGGAAGAAGGATATGAGTGGTTTGTCAAATCACTGGTGTTAAAGACAGGTTGGAGAAACACTGATTTTTCACTGAAATTCTAGGTGCACATACACGCAAACAGGGACAGAGAGAACACATGTGGAATTTCTCCATTGAAGCTCTACACTGGGCCAAGCCCTGAATCATCAGTAAGGAGTAGGTGAGCTTTGTTTGACAGATTCAGCCTGGACTATCTGGTCATGTCCTGCTGCTATTGCTGCTTTTACTGGGCTGTCTATACAGTTCTCCAGCCTCTGTCGGTGGACATTCCTTGAGACAGTTTCCCAGTTGCCATACTTTAACCATGTATTTTATAATTTGTAGACATTAAGTTTGGGGTTAGGTTCCATTCCTTTCACCGAATCTTGACTCACAAAGACAAACAGAGTATCTCAGATATTTCCATGGCAATAAATGCAAAACTGCTATTGCTGAATCACATGCTAAGGGGCAGGTACATTCAGAAGTCCCAGGATTCCTAACTCTCAGATGACACATGGAATGACAAAAGAACATATCAAATGCACACCTCCAAGAGGCAGGACTGCCCAGCTCCTGCTACTTATGAAAGAGGGACCGTCAGATGGGCATGTTCCATTATCCCCAAATATTTTTACTTTGCACATCCTCCAGATGTTAGTCATAACCCCGTGAAGCTTGATTCCTCAACTTTCTAATCCTATCCCCTCTTAGCAAGCATTTGTAGATGCAATGTATTTTCTTTGTAGGAGTAAGTGGAAAGCCATATGAGTTCTCTGCATATTTCAGGAAACATTCCTACAAAATAAAAACTCTCTTTGACAGACATATTTTAGAAACATCTGAATTTTTCTTCTAACAAAGTGTGGAGCTAAACTGACCTGACACTGTTTGGGTATCCTGCCTGTTACAGAACAAGCCCTGGGGCTAATACATGCCCCTTAAACTACCCACCTTGTGCAAAAGCCAGCTGTCTGAAAGGCTCCTTGGCTGCTCAGTGCAGGCATGTATTGTTTACCGTACTCAACTGTGTTTTGTGGAGCCAGACTTCTTGGAAGCCGCTTAAATGTTGCCTGCCCTAAGGGAGCTCTGGTTTGCTTTTCACAAGGAATAGGAGTGGCGGAATCCTCCATTAAAAATCTGTCTGGGAAAGAGTTAATATCTCACTAATACACAGTTTCTAACCCAAGATCATTTAAGGAGCAGTATGGATCAAAAAACAATCCAGCTTCACAGAGAGATGCTTTCGATTTTCACTCTGAAGGCTCTGGTGTTCTGCTCTAATATCAAAATCATTGTTCTGCTTCTCATCAAAACCAGAAAAACTAGATTTACCAGACATAGTCTTAATCTAGTTTGTCTCAATTTTAAGATGATTGAAAAGTTTTTTGCATTCAAGTGCAATTCTGACCATTAAAAACCAGGTATGCTCTGTTGGCATGGTCAGAGTACAGGCAGGATGGTCTCACCATCTGTCAGGCTTTGAATGTCATAGTCTTTTCCCAGATGCTTTGGGGCACTGCAAGGGCACTTCTGTGCCAAAGACTTAGCAGGAATTTTATTCTGTTGTTTAGCTGGCTGGCTGATTCACTTATTACTTCTCCCTTCAGATGGCTGTTTCTGATTTAAACCATATGTAGCCATTTTTTCAACAAACTTCAGGTTCCTTGGCAAAACTAACCACGCCATAATGCAAACAAAACCTGCCATTTGTATTATAGCACATGTGTAAAACAGAGTTGACAACAATATTCAGAATACTTCAAGCTATAAATAACAAACTAAAGTTTTGCCACATTTATGTGACAGTGTCTAAAGTCAACTATACCAATTCTGCCAACCGAGTCACTCATCCTAACAAATTATCTACTAGAGCAACTTACAAGAATTGCAACTGTGATATGTCGGAATTGAAGAAGATTTCAAGTTCAAGCACTGTGAAGATTTTAAGATGGCCAAAGAACTGAAAGTCTTGTAATTTGACTGTACCTTCTAGGTTGTAGCATGAAATACTGAATTTCATGTTACTGTTGCGGGACTTCCAAAATCCTGCCTGCATGATTAAAGACAGAACCCTGTGCACTAGAACCTGCACATGAACAGTGTCAGGGTTCCACACTTCTTGACTTACAAGAATTAAAAGACTGGAGATTGAAAGGCTCCTCAAAGGCACAAGGAAAGGGGATATAGTCAAGACAGAGAAAGAGAATGCTGGCTGATTGTCTTTCCTGAAATTGATGGTAATTTTGCAATGTGCTTGACTGGAACAAGATTTCACCCATGATCTATATACGGCATCCACTAACTGAACTTTGATGGCCTGATGTCTTGCCTTCCTTCTGACTGCAGAGGGTTAAGTTAGGTCATGCCTCATTTTTAACTAGATTTGCTGAAGAGTAGAAGTTCTGTTTCTTACCTAGATTTTTTAGACTTCTTTCCCTTCTTTTCAAATGTCAGTTATCTTCCAGCATCTCAGAAACAAACTAGTGGGTATTTAAAATGTTTGCCAACAGAAACACCTTAATAAAGAAATTACATAAAAGTACAAGCTCAAGCACTGCCTCACCAGTTTGAATTAAGCACATCAGCTTTTGTTCACTCAACTGGAAAACTAACATTTGCTCAGCTTGGCAACTCCGTGTTTACTGGTGTCTGAACATAATGTACAGATTTCTTCAGCACAGTGTTTTTTTAGTACCTGTGCAAGCATCCACTGTTTGGTTAGATTAAGCTGACAAACTTCCAAAAGTATTTGGCATTCCCAAAGAAAATGTTGAAAAAAAAAAAAATCTTTAATGTTTGGATGGATCCTGTTTTCTTCTTGATTCTCAGCTGTGGAAATCCATTCTGGAAATCCTTCTATTGCCAGTGAGGTTTTGACCAAGGCTCATTTGTTCTTTAATGTGTGCCACTTACGATGAACAATTCAATTAATAAAGGTTGCACTTCTTTTACCGGCAACTCAATAGCTGTGGGCAAGGCTATCCTAGTCACAAAGGAAACTCAGACAAGCTTCAGGTTAGCCTGCTTGGGAGGCAGTCCTGCTGTGGAAGTACAGATCTTGACAGGCTACATATCCTGGATAAATTGAAAGTCATGTCATGTAGCCTAGCAAAGTATTGTCTTTTTCTTTTGTTTAGAGTATATCTGAAGAAGGCTGGCTTGTTTCAGGAGCATGAGAGAAGGTATTTTAATATGCACAGGAGTGAAGTTTTCATTTCCAGGGATAGTTTTGGTTGTTTCTCACAAAGCTTTCCATGAACAGCCTGCATAGTATTTTGACCTATTAGTCATAAACTTGCATTATCACTTTGCTCTTTGTCAGTAAACAAAATTATATTTGCAGTGTGTCTTTTTATATATATCTCAATCTATATGTCCTTTCACCCTTTTAGAAAGGCAAATAAGAATCTAATTGTTCTTTTTCATCTTCCTGATAAAATCACTATTTCTTCCTTAAGTCATCTTAGTGTTTTCAGCATGCACTGTTTGGCCTTTGGCTGAGATAATGTTATTTTGGATCATATATTGTATTTTAAACCACTTCCTTGACTTTTCTCTGCATCTTATTCAACTTCAATTATCACTGGTATTTTTCTTATCTCTGATACTCTTACTCCCTTGTTCCATCATCAATAACATGAAATTTTTCTTACTTGTTGTCTCACATATTTGTTCTTGGCATTAGCAAGGACTGCTCACTTTGATATAATTGTTTCTATCTCCAAATTTCTCTCGTAGAGCTGCTAACTGGCTATTATTTCCATAGCAAGCAGCAGCTACTAGATCTACCGCACAAAAACAAGATGATATACATATGCAGAGCAGACATGGTTCTTAAGTGCCCAAGCTGAACTTCTGCAGTGGCAATTCTGTCCTCCCACTTTCTCTATCTCGTCCCATTTAGCATCATTTTCTCACTCTGTATTTGATGAATTCTGATTTCATAGTCTCCTCAACCAGTCTTCTGCTGCCATCTCTCCAACAGTTCTGCTGCTCACAAGTCTCTGACTCTGCTCATTCTTTCTGTTCTGTTACATAAAGGTTCCTATATGCATTCTTCAGTGTTTGATAGCTTTATCCTATTTGCTGGACTTCAATCAATCCATCCATCCATCATCCATCCATCCATCCATCCATCCATCCATCCATCCATCCATCCATCCATCCATCCTTCCGTGGTCAATTTTTGCTGATGCTTTACCAGCAATGGCTCAAGGATGGCAGATTCCCTTGTTTTGGCAGCAGCCTCCTACTCTCTCCAGAGACAGAAAAGCACATGAGACTGACTGTATGGAATAAGGCAGGATAAGAATACGTTCCAGTGAAAAACAGTGACAGCTATGTTTAAGAAGCTGTCTTTTAACCTTTTTTTTAGGGTCAACTAAACTACAAGGCAGAAATCCCAGAAATACATGGTATTGGTTTTTTTCTTCTGTATATTGTTTAATTTGCCATAAGATCCAAATGATACTGTTTTATGCTGTAAAATAATCTGAAACTTTAACAGAGAATATTGGGCATGACTCTAACTGCGATAATAGAAACTGAACATGAATCTGAATCTTTAGTGCAATAAAAGAAATAGGACCACAGAACTGCAACAAGAGATAAGGAATATAGGAACTGATTTGTACTATGGTCTCTACACACACAGAATGAAACTTCTGACACTCATTATTCAATGACAGTTGGGGCTGTTCAGCCTGGAGAGGAGAAGGCTGCGGGTAGCCCTTATAGCAGCCTTCCAGTACCTGAAGGGGGCCTATAGGAAGGATGGGGAAAATCTTTTCAGCAGGACTTGTTGCTATAGGACAAGGAACAATGGCTTTAAACTAAGGGAGGGTAGATTTAGACAAGATATAAGGAAGAAATTTTTTACCATGCAGGTGGTGAAACACTGGAACAGGTTGCCCAGAGAGGTAGTGGAGGTCCCCTCCCTGGAAACATTCAAGGCCAGGTTGGACGGGGCTCTGAGCAACCTGATCTAGTTGAAGATGTCCCTGCTCACCGCAGGGGGGTTGGGCTAGATGGCCTCTAAAGGTTCCTTCCAACCCAAAGCATTCTATGATTGTGTGATTCTATAATTTTCACTCAGATAGCTTGTAATTGAACAGGACCACATACCTGTGAAGGTGGTGTTAAGAAAAAGTTAAGTATCACCAGCTACTTCAAATGAAGAACTGCTCACAGGCAGAGCAGCTGAAACTTCCTAGAATCACAAAGGCTATGTCTACATTAGCAAGCAATACAAAAAGATGTGTAGATTAAAGCATTTGGTTCTGAGACTCCTACATCTCAGCCGCCTTCTTTTCAGGGGATTTTATCCCAGACTAGGTTCACTTTGGTCACCTAGAATGAAAAGAGTCATGAACATGGTTTGAAGCTGTCTGAAGGCCCAGTTCTTGATGCTCATGCCTCTTAGGGTCTGCTGTGCATTTGACATGCTGGAGTGAAACTTCTAATTTAATCTCTACCGAATGGAACCTTATTCTTATTCACCAAAAGTGCTAATTGAACTAATATTTAACAAATTTTAATCTCTAGCATATTGTACTCACTGTACCTTGAACAATGAAGTATTGATATAAGATGTGGTCAGATACAACTGTCTTAAAACAAATGTCCATCTTTCAAGCTCAGTACCCAGACCCTCAAACAAGCATATATGGAAAAAACACTAAAACAACCATTTGCAATACTGACAGCTATACTGAAATTCTGGTGGGTTTATTTTTAAACATTGGTGCAAATTATCTGGCTGTGCATCTGTGAGGTTTTTAAGGTTTCTAAAACTTATTTCACTTCAATGACCAACAGAAAACCAAGGGAGGTAGTAATGCTAGTCAGCATCTTATTAAATCCTCATCCCTTATCTCTAATGCTGTTTATCTTTCACACACTCCAAAGTCTTCTGATTCTGAGTAGTGTGGAATAATTACACTCATTCATTCACAGATGATAGTCTACTTTGAGGCACATGAGGCAATTTATGTATGAATCTAGAAAAAGTCAAAGTAACACTTAACAGCAATAGCTCCACTTACACAGTCCCTGTGGAAACAAAGTTCAGTTGGAAGCAGTGTAGAAAAGGCAATGAAATCATCATGGTATTTTAAATTACTCACAATATTGTGTAATCCAATTAGGTTACACCATATTGGAAAAGAAATGTTTTTATAAGGCACTGTTTTAGACAAGGGTGGATCAGAAAGGTTTTACGCAAGATAAAGATCATAACTGGAATGATCAGTGATTCTCTTCTTTTGTGTTTTTCAACTAGCATAAATTGTATTCCTCCTCACAGCTTTTTTTTTTTATTGCCAGGTTATGTGCCAATGGAAAGTCTGATCAACTTTAAAAAACAAATAGCTTTATGTGGCTGCTAGTGATATTCACTGGACAATTTTTAAGAAAGGTTTGTGAAATTTTGGGAGTCAAAAGGTAATAATTATTTTTTAAAAGTTCTAATTAAGATGTCAGACTGGGCACTGGAATGTATTTAGAATCCCATGTAATTTGATTGTGTTGGCCTATTTAGATAAATTGCTTTGGAAAGACAAATAAACCAGCTACTTAAAATGTCCAAGAGGCCCAGGATTCATTCCAGTGTTTCAAGCAATGACTGAAGCAACAGCCTTTTGTAACTAACAGCCAATCCAATGATAGACGTCCAAGTGTCAAAGTCTGATACAAAGAATGATACAAGCGCCTGGATCACCGTCACTAATAGAATAAACAGTACACAGTGTTATTTAAGCACAAATGCTTGGCTTTTTTCCCCTTTGAACTGCAGACCTTTGGAGACTACCATTAAAGGAAATGAACACCCAAAGTTCGAAACATCTGAAGCTGAGACAGCGTCCTATATAAACCCCTGACATTATTTGGGTTTGTTTAGTTAGTGTGACTTCCGTTCAGTATATTACCAAATCTGTATGACAAACCCAGGATTTAGAACATATTACTACTGTGCTGTTAGTAACCTGAGACTCTAAAATCCTTAGTACTGTTCTTGAAAATTCAGAATAGAACCTGACCCATTAATGTGTACATATAGCCAGTTTATCAGTTTGCACCGCAATGAACTTTACACTCTGTTGCCTTTTCCTTTTATCAGCAGGGAGTGTCAAGAGTGGAAAGGGCTAGAAAAGTGTGTTTGATTTCCAGAGGAAGTAGCTTGGTAGCTTTCTTGTCCTTGCATCTGTTGTTGTAGGGTAAATTTAGGCATGGACAGCTCTTCCAAGAGGAGGCAGATGAGCTTCTTGATAATCTATCCCCATGGCACACTTTTGGTGCTTGAGGAGCAGCTTTTCTTCCCTGATCGCTGATTTTATCTGCTGCTCCTATGCAAAGGGCAGCATTCAACCGCTTGGTAGTGCGTTAGCTTCACTCGTGGTTTAGGATTTTTGTGCTATTGATTCCAACCAGTTTTTTCTTGCATTGTGCATCCCATCTGACACAACCACGGCTCAGTTCCAGAGGCTTAGAAAGGGACTTGTGAGGTTGCCAGAACAGATGAAACAAAACTTTCTCTTTGAGCTGGGGGCCCGGCCAACACAGTGGGGCTCTATGGTGCTTTGGCATAGCAGTGGGGATGTGCCACCTTCCCAGCTCCCCTTCCTGTTCCCAGGCTGTGCCCTGGGACAGGCTCTGAACTCCCTCCAGGGCAGCGAGACACCCAACTGCTGTCATGCCAGGCAGATCCAAGGAGGTTGAGAAAGGTATTTGCTCTTACCTGGGCAGACCACGGTTGTTCCCTTGATTTTTTGTTTGTTTTTTTTTTTTGTTATTGCTATTGTTAAGAGGGGAGAGAACATTTTCCTAGCAGGAAGGTGAACAAAATTTAGAAACAATTTTGCACATCTTTGCAGCTAATGTACCTGGAGACTTTGTTGGGAGGGATAACTTACACTTGATTTCTGTCCCCCTCATCCACATCTGAGTTTCCAGAGCTTGATGAAAGAAAGTTATATTGAAATGTAACCTACTGTTCTTCTCCACCTTTCTTTGAAGGTAACAGGGAGAATAAGGCAATACGATCTGAGACAGTTATTATAACCTTTAATTTTGTGCTGGTACCTGAAGTACTAAATCAACCCAACTTCCTATTCATTTTAACGCATTTAAAGCAACAGGAACAGAGTGTTATGGCACAAAACCAGAATAATCCCAAAGCCTTGGGGAACGGCAGTTCATGTGATAGGCATGTATAGGAGGTCCCAGCCAGGGCAGCGGGCAAATTCTGTGAAACATTAGATACAGGGTAGGCACTGGCATGCTCAACTTCCCCAGTGTGTTATTTTATATAATTAAAATTAAATTCCTCAGATTTCTTCTCTTTCATTAAATAGCGAAGAAGATTGGGAGCAGGACTGATGTTTCCTGACAGCTGTAACTAGTCACAGACTCCTGCCTTTTGATGTATTTTTTTTCCTTCCGTGACTTGTGCATTTTCTTTCAAGGTCTTCCTGTGTTGACTTACTCCCAGTTCCCCTAAGAGATACCTCATTCTCCTCTGTGCTTGGCATGGCTGTGCCACCCAATTGCTCACTTACACAGACTTAAAATTAGCAATACACAATCTACAGAGGTAATTCAAGCCTCTTGCCAGTTCTCTTTAAAAAATTCAAAATTGTACAACAGAAAGGTATCTTACATTTTTCTGGTGAAAGAAATGCCACTGTACTCTTTCCTTCTGGTTGGTCTACTAACAAAGGCAACTTATTAGACTGTTTAATGTCATTTTTAGTGCAGATAAAGAACTTTACCTTTGTATGGTTTTTAGCCACAAGCTTGCAGCTTTACTTTGGCCAAGGCACTTTACACACCTGGAAACTGAGATGAAAGTTAAAGGTAGATATCAGTCCTTACCTAGCATGAGAAATAAGAGGGCAGATTTAATTGCAGGTTTGGCATGTAGGAAGAAAAGCTACAGAAACACTGTGAATACTAAAATGCTTTGCAGAAGTACCAGCTCACTGCGGTTATTCACTACGTGAGGGGCCAATTTTTACAAAATTATTGTCGTGCATAATACTGATTATTTTTTTAATCAACCCTCATCATTACATCCACAGTATTTGGCATGCAGCATTAAAAATACAATAAATAATAACTAAAACTTCATCAAACACACAATAGAGAAGACAAGCAAACACTAAACAGAGTAATGGAGCATTGAAAAGTGGGCTTTTACATCTCGTCCCCCACATAGCTTCCAGCATCCTGCTGGGGCATTGTTTTGGTATTAAAACACATGAAAGAACAACCCCTCTTGAGTCACCCTCATCAGTCCTTCTGGCACCATGGAGGATACTGCTGTCAGCACGGACTTTAGTGAAGAACAGCCCCTCCCTGCAATACCCTCTCTGCTGCCTGTAGACACTGCTAGCAGTAGGCCAAGACTCCAGTGGTCATAGCAATTGTTGAGGAAAACCACTTCTGTATTCCACAAAACAATGGACTTCTCCCAGAACTGCTAAGTTTGAAAAAACTTGACTCTTCAGGATCAGACAAGGATGAAAACACTTCCAGATAGGCTGACTTGAGAGCTGATTTAAGTGCCCAGTTGTGTGCATACACAAAATTTTCAGTAGTTCTGAAATAATAACTTTCTTCCATCCCTATTGACTCCTGGAAGATTTCTGCAACCCATTCTTTAGGAATGATGAGTTGGAACAAACTAATACAAAATTTCCATATACATTTCTACATTTAAATGCTTTTTAAAGGCCCCAGCACTAAGTTCTTCTTTTTGTGGTATTTAATACAATGGGATTCCGATTTCTAACTAAGTGGTTAAGTAATACAAACTCCACATAATAGGATGCTCCTGGCATTATTTGTTTCATTGTAGATTCCTAAGACTACTTATTATTCTTTTTGTAACTCTTTCTTCTGCTGAAGTGCCATTGAAAGTCCATCATGTTCTCTCTGGAGTACCTGTAACTTCAACTAAGCACTGATATTAAAAAACATTTTAAAATTGAATGTTACTGCTTTGCTTTCAACATGTTCATTGGAAGCTGCAGATGGAAATAAGAAACACTGGAAACAAACATGACTAAGAAATTGACAAAAGCAAGGTAAATGTACAATATTTTAGAAATTACACTGTATATAGAAGACACCTCTAAAAAATTCTTTTTATGTTTTTACTTCTCTCAAAAAATCTGGCAAAACTCAGTATCTTAAAGTTGAAGCTGCTCTTTGTTACACTGCAAGGTTGAAATACCACCCAATATACGTTACATAAAACAAACAAAAAAACCAACCAAAACAAAACAAAATGGATATGTACTTGAAATTTGACTTTTAGAAGCAGTGGGAAAATTTTCAAAATAATAGTATGTTTGGGTAGTGGGGTTATTTTCCTCTCTTTAGAGCCACTTGAAAACGTGTTCATATTGACACACTACGAACTACAGATTCGCCTTAGCGAAAATGGTGTAAGAAATCCAAGCAGTTCTGCAATTAATGAAGCCAGGTTTCCTATGGCTCACAGAATCACAGAATCACAGAATGGTAGGGGTTGGAAGGGACCTCTGTGGATCATCTAGTGCAAACCCCCTGCCAAAGCAGGGTTGCCTACAGCAGGCTGCACAGGACCTTGTCCAGGCAAGAAGGAGACTCCACAACCTCCCTGGGAAGCCTGTTCCAGGGCTCCGTCACCCTCAGAGGGAAGAAGTTCTTCCTCATGTTCAGACGGAACTTCCTGTGTCTCAGTTTGTGCCCATTGCCCCTTGTCCTGTCACTGGGCACCACTGAAAAGAGTTTGGCCCCATCCTCCTGACACCCACCCTTCAGATATTTGTAAGTATATATTAGGTCCCCTCGCAGCCTTCTCTTCT
>Ga0065711_1007828_pt1 | contig 24244 bp, 20 predicted proteins | sample Hoacrofraction12_FD_59098 | JGI IMG/M metagenome (GOLD analysis project Ga0065711, IMG submission 59098) | Hoatzin crop microbial communities from Cojedes, Venezuela - Epithelial fraction 12 v2 (version 2) | ecosystem: Host-associated > Birds > Digestive system > Esophagus > Crop | place... | reverse complement strand
CTCTCTCCTTGCAAGCTTACCCTCCAAGGAAAATCTTTGGGAGTCTCTCTTCTGAAGGCAGAGCGTTTGTCAGGTGTAGTCCCAGGCTGGCACACCGCAGCGTCTGTACCTTCTCTAACCTGTCCTTTCCCACAAGGTGGAACGTTTTCTGTGCTCTCCGGCCTCTGTGTGTGATGCCGTGGTTCACGCCATGGCTGCGGGAGTTGCTGCGGGTTTCTCTTACGCTCCAGCCAGTGGCATCGACGACTCCTCTTTGGAGTTGCACTGAAGCCTGGCAGTGCTCCCGCGCTCCTTCTGCCTGCCCTGCTTGGCCCCGGAGCTGGAAGCCCCGGGGAAGGCGCTGGCTGGCAGGTCAGAGGAGGGGTTGGTTGATCTCCCTTGCGTGCAGTGCCCCGGACAAGACGTTTCCTTCTGTCTTTCAGGATATCCTACTGCACGGCAGACAAGATCCACGATAAAGTGTTTGCCTACATTGCCCAGAACCAGCTCAATGAGAACCTGGAGTGCCATGCCTTCCTCTGTACCAAACGGAAAATGGTCAGTCCAGAGGAAGAAATGGGGATGTGGCTGTAGGAGGAGGAAGCAGAGAGGGGCTGCGCCGGTGAGATAACAGCTCTGCCTGTAGTTAGAGTGAGGGGGGGCCCTGCCCCGGTGAACGGCCGTCGGAGAGCACCCACCCTCCTGCTGCTGTCGGGCACCTCGTCCTGGCCGTGCTGCCCAGGGCCTGGCCGTCGCCCCTGAGCGAGTGTGACTCCGGGCTGGGTTCAGCCCATCGCTTTGGCAGGTAAAAGCCTTCCTGCCCCAGGGTGTGGGGCAGCGGTGAGAGGACCTGGCCCTTCCACCAGAAACACCCCTGCTGTGCTGCTGTCCCGGCTGCTGGGACTCTTCCCTGCTCAGCACCCGCTTGCCCGGGCTGCTGGCACCCGTCTGAGCCCGGCAGGCGGGGAGGTCTCCGGGGAGGCTGGTAGCAAGGTGCCTGGAGGCAGCCTCGTTGATGGGAGGCATTTAGCCAGCGGTTCTGGGCTTGCCGCCCTGGCTGCTTTCCATTTCTCGCCGTTGAAGCTCCCTGTCCGATTTTTAGCAGCGTCGTTGCAGACGGGGCCGTGTCCTCCCCGCAGGAGCACTGCCGGAGACCCCGCTGTGTGCCGAGGGGGGGGCTCGGAGCAGGGACCTGCATACGGAGAACAGTCTCTGGCTCTTGCTTTGAACCCACTCGTGGGGTTTTTTCCTGCTGATTCAGTGCATCGGGATGGGCAGGGACCCAGCGCTGCCGAGCTGGCGAGGGAAAGAAATGGGTCACTGGGCACCGGCTGCAGATGGGGCAGGGAGAGCTCTGGGGGTCTCTCCAGTGGAGCCAGAGCTGGGGCTGTGGCCCATCCCCACGGCTGGAAGGGGCTTTAGGGGAGAGGAAGGGCAGGTCAGATCCCTCTGCCCCCAGAAATCCTTCCCCTGGTGCCTGTCGCAGGGCCTGAGCGGGGAGCGGGATATCCCAGATCTGCAGGGAGACAAACAACCTCCCAAGAGCCGTTCCCCCCGCTGCATCCCAGCGCGGTGCTGCGTGGGTCCTTACGAGCATCCCTGAGCCCAGAGCGTGGCCACCGCAGCTCGGTTAATATTCTGCGCTTCTCCCAACTCATTTTTTTTTTTCTCGGGAGAGAATAATGGAAGCTACAAGTTGTCTCTCCTCTCCATGGTGTGCGCTCCCATCCTTGCACAGCGAAGATAAGCCTCGCTCTGCAAATTTGAATTTAAATCTCTCCAGCGCTAAAAGAATTATCTCAGTGGTGCATCAGCTCAGTGTGTCTCTCTCCAAATAAAGTTCTCCAAGGCCTTTTGTGGCAAAAACTAGAAATATTTTTTTTCCTTGTCTTTAAAATGCAAGAACGTTGTGCTGGTAAGGTGATGCCCTGCTCCCAGAGCAGGGACTGTCCCTGCCCCAGGGCAGGGTCCCTGAATGTATGCGCAGCTACCAGTCACGGGCGTGTAATTAGTCTGTATTTTTAGTTCTTGGGTAATTCTCAGTGGTAGCTGGGTCTATTAAACTTGATTCAGATGTGACAGCTTAAATTGTAAACAGCTGTGAGGAGTTTCATACTTAATTACCATATTTAAGTTTTTGCCATAAAGCGTTTGCACTTCCATCAAAGATGTAAATAGCTCCGACATTCAAACGAGCTTTCCTGCTTTGCAAAGCTTAATTAGCACTGATGCTTTGCTGGGTCTCCTTGCCCCTCCCGCGCGGGAGCGCCTGGCTTTTGGGGGACACCTGGGCTCTGTCCTCCCAGCTACCGGGGGCTGCGGGTTACGGACCCACGTCTGGGTTTCTTTAGTTTGCAACTTGGTAAAACAAACTCAGGCCTCGTGGCTCCGGCAGCGCCCGCCTTGTGGAGTGTTCCTCGTTATCTCCTTGCACTTAAACTGCTCGTGAGCTCTGCCTTCTCCTAATGAAAGTGGCATTTGTGTCACTATTTATACATCTCCGGCGACTCAGGCTGTTTAAGGTGGTGGAGGTTTTAATGCTGCTCGAGCTCTCTGCTTGGGGAGGAACGGGGGGACTGAAGGGGAAGGTGTCCCTGCTCCTGCCGCGGCCCTGGCTGTTGGTCTAAGCCAGCCAGACCCCAGTTTAGCTGGGGGGAGCCAGGGGAAGACCCTGGGGTCTCTCAGGTCCTGCCTCTGAGATTGCTCCCCGGTGGAGAGAGCTGCAGATTTGTGGTGTTTCACTCTGTTGCTCTTGGAGCATCCTCGTGCCCGTGGTCGTGCGCGGTGCCGGGGAGGGGTGGACCACAGCTCTGCGCATCCCTCCCTGGCACTGGTGTGGCCGGCAGCAGCGTGGTCCAGGCGCCGGTTCCCTGCGAGGTGTCGGTCGTTCTGGTGGGTGATGCTCTGGAGCGGGGAGCCGCATCCCTCGGGGAGCTGTTGGGACCACCCTGGGGCCGTGCAGTGCTTGCACTTGCTTAGGTCACGCTTCGGTGCGTGGTGCAGGAGGAGCTGTGCGTGCCCCGCGGTCGGGAGCAGCTCTTCTCTCCCCATCCGTCAGCACGGTGCCTGTGACGGCCGTGTCCCTGCCTCCTCCGTCTGCCCGTTACACCTGAAGACGTGTCTACAACGAGCTGCGTGTCCTACGCAGAGCAACTCTCTGCTTCCATCAATATTTGATTACCCCTCCCCAGCCAGGCGGGGCGCATGCGGAGCAGAGGACTGGTCGGATCCAGGTTAACATGAATCTGCAAAGCAAAGCCTCCAAATGATTTAAATCTCCACGAGGACCCGTTGGTTAACGTGCTGCCTCACTGCTGTCTTCCCAGGCGCAAGCGGTCACCCTCACCGTAGCCCAGGCCTTCAAAATCGCATTCGAGTTCTGGCAAGCAGCTAAGGAAGGTGAGGTTTATTTTCTTCTTCTCACTCTTCACCCAAAGTTCAAGGGATAACTTTGGTTTTTTCCCAGCTTTCAACTGCCTTTTCCCCTTGCCCTCCAAATTTCCAGGCTGCTGCTAAGTTTGGTCCAACCTCTGGTGTGATTTAAGGCATCTTCCAGGTTTCTCTCGACAGCCTTGTAAATCCAGCCGAGTTTTGGCCATGCTCCAGTCTTGCAGCCGGGGTGTGGAGGACCCAGTGCTCGTCTGTGGTACCTCAGCCCTGCTGCTGCCGGGATTTTTGCTTTCACCTTCCACAAGATTGTAAAACACACCCGGAGCCTGGGCTGCTGTGGGTGGAGGAGACCTGATGGCCCGTCCTAGCCGTCCCCCCATCCCTCGCCCTAAAGGCATGCAGCAGAGAGCTCCACCGGCAGTCACAGGGTCTGCTTCTTTTGCAGAGAGGGAGAAGCGGGAAAGGTCCATCTTGGAAGGAGCAGCGACGAGCAGCCCCAGCTCGGAAGCCCCTGCCCATCCCGACACACGTAAGTCACCAACAGCAGAGCTTGGCTTTGGGCTTGGGGATGGGGAACGTGAGGCCTGCGGGGTTTTCCCTGACCAGGGCAGGCTCCTGGGAGGGCGTTGAAGACCAGCAAGGAGCAAGCACTTTTGCTGTAGCAGAGATGTTGCCCTTGGCAGAGCACTTGCAATGTGGTGGCCGCCTGCGGGGTCCTTCCATCTCCCCCTTAAATTTATCTCCTGCAGCCCCTCGTACCCAGCTGCTGCCACCCCAAATCTGTTTACTTCTGCCCGAGGCAGATTGGCCGTAATGTCCTCATGAGCTTAGCGTGGACCCACACCTTCTGAGTTTGATTTTGGGTTTGTCTTGGACCCAAAAGACTCGCTATCCCATCGGCTGGAGGAGATGGACATCCAGGTGCTGCTCTGTCTCCAGCTCCCGTAAGGAGTGAAAGGCATGTGAAAATAAAATAATTAAACAGTAAAACCCCTCATAATTCAGTGCCTGGGTGTGGGTCCTCTACTGCCTCTGAAACGCAAGGCGCGTAGCCGGGGAGAAGTGGGACAAAAGGCTAATCTCTCTTCCATGCTGGCCACGGAGATAAGAGGATTTGGCACAGAGGAAAAGAGCATTAAACTGGGCTTCTTTCCAGGCTGGCATGTCGCGTTTCTTCATGTGAAGGCCCAGGACTGGAGGAATCTGTCACAAGCGGTGGCACATCAGGATAAATGAGGCCAGGGGCTTCCTCGGGTGTGGGAATGGGCTCTGGTGTCTGTTTGGGGGATGTTCCGCAGCTGGGGCACGTCTGCCTCACCCTTACTGCGGAGCGATGGGGGGATCTGAGGCTCCCCTGAAACTACGCAGCCCACAGTGTACCGGCAGCCCCCAGGCTGCAAACCGCTCTTCACCCGGTGCAGGATTTGCCCTCAGCCCTGTAAAATAATGATCCTTCTTCGTGAGAGGCTGAATCGATGCCGTGGGCTGAGCTGAGGATATCACTCAGGGTCTGTTCCCACCCTAGGCTGGGATGTCCTGGGGCTGGGATGTCCTGGGGCTGGGATGTCTCAGCCTGGGGCTGAACCTGACTCAAGCGGAAGGTCAGCGGGCGCCCAGGAGCCTTCCCGATGGCTGCTGGAGGGACAAGCCGACCGATCCGCCCCTGCGTCCCTGTCGAGGGCCTCTCAGGTGCCTGATCTGAGCATCACAAATTATTTGGGCTGAAACCACATCCCCAGCTGGGGTGAATGCAGCTCCTCCACGCTAAAATTTGGGGCCATCCTGAAGGAATTCAGTGCAACCCTTTGAAGCCCCCTCTTGAGGGGAAGGGATGACGACAAAAAGGCTCGGTTTGGCGTCATCTCTGTTTTCCCCTCCCCTGCCTCATTCATTCTCTGCTCTGCTCACAGCAGCAGCCACGGGGAACTTGCTGGATTTAGAAGATCCTGCCAAATCGCCCCTGACCAGCAGCGCAGACTCCCCGCACTTAGATAACAGCGTGTTTGGGCCCAGCTCCTCTGTGAATAACAACGTGGTGTGGGTAAGTGTGTGCCCGGGGCACAGCGGCGCCTGCTGAGCCGGGGCAGGGAGTGATGCCACCTCCGTTTCGTGTGCTCTGGGTCTCGTCTTGGGGCTTTTTCTTGGGTAAAACCCCCCGGGAGCTCTGGGGCGGCTGAGCCGTTCAGGCAGGGTTTCGGAGATGCCCAAGCAAGCTGGGTTTCGGTGTCCTACTTGAAAAGATCGATTAGTGTTTGAGTGCCTGCTGGCCTTTTTAGGCTCTGTAAATAAATGAACGAGATTGCGAGGCATTCTGAGAAATGCCACTGTCAGATAATTGAATATTACTTCTTCTCTAGCAGCATTTCTCAGTGGTTTGTCACTTAATTGAGAGACCACCTAGCTGCTCTGTTCAGGGGAAAAAATCATTATGTTGATGGCTTTTGTTTACTGTTCACTAAAACCAGGTTATATTGATGTTCGTTATTATTCTTACTTTTCCCTCCTTCTTGTTGGCGGCTGTATCTGGCTTGTGTGAGCATGGGTGGCTGCTCCAAAATGTCCTCAGTCATCTGGCTTAATTGTGTCACGGACCACTAATAGAAAAGTAGACCCAGAGCATGCATCCGGGTGTGCAGCCATCGGGGAGCCTCCTCCATGCCCAAGTGCTCCATCGCCAGCCGGGCTGGGGCTGATCTTTGAAGCCCCACTTGAGCTGGGACCTCATCCCCGCCGCGTGCGCTCTCTGGAAACACACCATGTGCTGAACTTTGGAGAAAGGAATGGTAAAGGCCTTTGCCTGGAGCCTGTTTCTTGAGCCTGCTGGGTCTGAGCCTGAGGCTTTTCAGGTTAAACCTGAAGATCAGCTCTAAGTCACATCAAATCCTGGAGGCTTACCAGCAGTCTCTGATCCCTCCCTTCTTGCAGAGTTTTCATACTTTACATATTACATTAAGTCCGTAAGTGCATCACACAATTTTGGGAACAGTCAAGTCTGTCCATAGCAAAGCCCTCGCACAGAGCCCATCTCCCTGCACAGGAAACCTTTCTCTCCCAAGCAGCTCCAGTGCTTTCCCTGGGAAACCTTAGGAGCAGATCAGAGATAAAGGATCCCAGCGTTGCTTCCGAGCAGCGCAGGTTCCCTCTGTGCTGCCGCAGAGTTGCTTTCCAGGTTCCTGATGCAGAAGAGCCCCGAGGGATCCCTGGAGCACCTTGCCGAGCTCTGTCCGGGTCCCTCCTCTTAGGAGGAACCCTCAGCGTGTGCCAGTCTCCTGGCAGGAGCTGCAAGAGCCGAGGGCTGTGGTTAACCCGGGAGGGGGACGCGGTCCAGCTGATGGGCCAGATCCAGCCAGTACAGGCAGTGGGGCAGAATTAGCCTGGTTTGGAGACCGTGGGAAGGGGCCAAGCCCCTGCCCCGTCCCTGCGCTGCGAGGGGAGTGCGGCATCCCCAACCCGAGCCCTAGGATCGCTCTGAGGAAGCCTGGACCACCCAGAGTTACTCCTCTTACCCTGGGGCTTGTGCCGGGAGTGAGATAAAACCTGCCCGAGGAGGTGGAGTGCCGAGAGGAGTGTTGCTTTAGGCACTCGGAAGTCAATATATATATATATATATTTTTTGTCTGCTGTGCTCAAGCACAGAGCTGGATCTCTAAATACTTTTGTGCATTCTCTTAGCAACTACTTCTCTCTCTTTTTGTCTCTTTAACAAAGGAAATGGATGATGGTCTCGACGAGGCATTTTCAAGGTAATTCTAATAAGTCCCTTTACAAGTTCACACCACCAGGGACCAGCCCCGGAGACTTGACTAGTGACTGGAGCTTAATAATGCTTCTAATCTAATCAGCTGCTGTGATCTGACCTAGGCAGCTGCCCCATCAGTGCCTCAGCTGTTAATTGAAAGATAGGCTTTGAGGCTGGCTGATAAGCCAAATATTTTGACAACCTTTTAAGGGTGGAGAGAGACTGTATGTGATAGGGAATTTAATTCCCCAAGCGGTTGGCGTGTCCGCTCCCGCTTGTCGGGGCGGTTTGAGGCTGCCTGTTTCCAGCCCCTGCGCTATCTGCGGTAACGCTGGTCCCAGCTTCTGGCACGGGGGACGTTACCCTTCCTCGCCCCTCCGTGAGGTTTGGACTAACCCTGGGACCTTGTTCCCATCTGTCCCAAACCAACAGCAGCTGCTGAGGGCAGGCTCCCTGCTCCACCGGTCCCTGTTGCAGCGCGGTTGCATCAGGGTGACTCTGATGCACCAATTTTGAATTCCTGCACCTGAGCACATTCAGAGTTCGTGCCCGTAACTTTGTGTGGCTTAGCTCGCTCTCCAATCCAAATTAAGAGCTTCCCTGCACATGCACGCCGAGCAATCCAGCAACGTTAAACAAATCCGCTTTCTTTCAGGTGAGTTTTCCCGTCTGTCCTCGTGCAGGCAGATCCCCGCGGGGTGATGGGGATGCTTTAGTGTTGGCGGGTCCCATCCTCCAGATGGATGCATGTAGCCACCCGGCCGCTGTTCAGGCAGCGTGAGCTGCCAAGGCCCTGGTTTGGGCCAAGAGCTGCCTTGGGTGCAGCTGCTGTGGGCAGCAGAGACCTGCCAGCCCTCCTCCTCCGGCTGGGAGGTGCTGACGGAGGCAGTCGGGCAGCAGCAGGGCTGAGCCCAGCGCCGTCACCTCCCCGAGAGCCGCTCGCCTCTGGGGTTTGCAGCAGCACAAAAAGCTGCGTGCTCAGCCCTAAGGAAACAGACCCTCGTGCCTTGTTTGGCTCCCAGGAACGATTTACAGCTTCCACTTCCACCGTAGCCCTGTCCCAAGCTGTGTTCGATAAAGAGGCTGCTTGAATTTACGTCTTAATGTCGTCCATTTTCCTCGCCTCTGTGCCTTGCCCTACTTAATTAAGCAGATGTTGTTGGTTGCGGTTTTTTGTTTTGCATTGCTGGATGCCGAGCTGTCACATCACCCTTGGCCTTCTGGTGACTCAGTGTTTGGACTGCTCATCCTCCGAGGCAGACGCTTCTGAAAGCGTTCCCGCTGCAACATCATCGCTGGTCATTTTTCTTTTTTAGTAAAAAACGTGCGTGTGGCTAGTTTAATCTGAGGCTTATTCGGCACCATGGCTTCTCTGGATGAAGCACGAAATATCTGAGTTAACCTTTTGGCCCTGGGAGAATTGATGCTGCAGTGTTAACATTTTCACCGAGGTATTTAATAACAACAAACTGGAGATTGTTAGGTTTTGTGAAACATCTAGGATGGGCTGAGATGCTGACGCCTTAAAGCTGATCCTGCGGGCTATTAAACATCATCTGAGTCCTGCTGGGTCTTAACCCAAAGAGTGAAATGCTTGGCCCCGGCAGTGCGGCGAGCAGCGAGCTGCGGCACCCGCCGCGTGTCCGGACACACCACGGTGAAAATGGAGCCGTTGCAATGAGGCTGCTCCTTCGGTCAGCAGAGCCTTTACGCTGAGAGAAGATCCCAGCTAGCGGGGCACCCACCAGCAATAACTCAGGGGAGGAAAACAGCACCGCTCTGCCAGACCGTTAACACAGGGGGTGTCCAGACTGCACATTCCCTGGTGCCTGTAGGGGAAATGTTAGGACAAACCGGCAGCAAAGCTGCAACAAACGGGAGAGCGCTGCAGATGTGACGTGCCAGCTCTCCCCTGACTGAATTATTTCATTCCATTGGAGGATTTTGAAATGTGGAGCTGCAGCTGGGGTTGGGCATTACGGATGCATCAAGCATCCAGGCTATAAACTGCGCGGATTTGTGTTCTTACTTTCTGTTTTTCTCCCCTCTTAGACTGGCTCAGTCGAGAACAAACCCGCATGTCCTCGACACGGGACTGACTGCTCAAGACATCCAGAGTGCAGAAACGCTCTCACCTGTAGACTGGAACAAAATAGATTCCAACACAGGCGAGAAAGATGATCTGTTCATGTTTTGAGGTCAAATGCATCGAAGAGCTGACAAGAGAATAACCACTAAAAGTCTATGGACTGAATCATGCTGTTCCGCGTGCTGTACACGGGGACGTTTCTGAGGGCTCTTCACCAAGTCAGATGATGTTACAGCACAGTTTAGACCAAAGCTGTAGAAATCTAATGCAGATTTTTGTACCTTTCCTTTATCTAAACCACGAGATGCTCTTGAACATATTTATTCATAGCCGTTACAGTTTACATACATTATTGGAAGGCGTGTAGAGCATCTACAGTATTAGGTGGCAATATACCACAGAAGAACCTTCAGCAGTGCCTGTTCCTCTCTGAAAAAAGACTATGCAACACCAAAGTCTCTCTGTATATACTTTTCTAGACAAAGGTCTGCAGATGCAAATGCAATTGCAAGCACAACTGTTACTAATCCACTGTTTCTTGGACAACAGGTCCCCTGCCTAGGCGGAGGGGAGGAGATTTGCAGCAGCTGCTGACGGTGTTAAAGAGGTAGCAGAGATCTTGCTTTTGTTGTGAATGTCTGTGATACTCTCACAGTTGTCAATCACCCGTACATGTTCTGGCTGTTTCTTTGCCGGCTTCATATGGGAATTGACGCTTTTTTTACCCAAAGACTCTATGAAGTTTTGCACTTTAAAACTTGAACTGAAAGCAATGGTCCGAATTGTCAAGGTAAGCAGTGCCTGTAACTTCTCTTCAGAAGCTATTTACCCAAAAAAAAAAAAAAAGAACCCCAACCCAGCAATGCTGCAGGTCTGTTTCAAAACTGACTACTCATGTGCACCGTTTTTGACGCGACTCGAAATACGAAGGCTCCTTTGCACTGTTGGCTTTGAAAGCAAAACCACCAGGGAGTAACAATTTGTTTTGCTAAAGCGTGTTGGAAGTTGCAGGCTGGGTGAAGCCAGTAGCACAATAGATCTGTGTTCTTAGCTCTGCTAAGTGGATTTGGCTGTGCATGCCTTTTTACTGTCTCAGAACCATTTGGTTGTTGCTCACTCAATAGACTCAAATGGAATTGGATTAGGCAAGACCAATACCTGGATGTTCAATTAGCAAGAGGTGCCCCTGCCAGCGGTACCCCGATCCTCTGCCCCCCGACAGCCGCATCTCCCGTGAGGCTTGGGAAGCTTCTTCCTCTGCTCCTGGAATTGAAAATAAGTAATGGAGGTATAAAGCTTATGCTAATTAAAAGATTAAGTTTAATGATCCTAAATAGTCACACTGACAGTTTGCAGTGTTTGTGGCCTTATGTGAAGTATACTAATCTGTTTTATAGATTTGTAACTTGGTTTTGAAACACTAATTCATTCCCCAGATAGCTCTTTAACTCTCTTAAAACTGCTTGCAGAAAAAAAAAGAAAAAACCTCTTTGTCAGCTGTAAGAATTTATTAGGAAACAGTTGAGTGACTCTAACTTAGATCTCATTTTTTTTCCCCCTAAGTGTTATTGTGGTGAGGTATCGAGGACTTGTGGAGCTGACTCATCATGTCTCGTAATAAAATGTGTGCTCTGTTTATCCTGCAAAATTGTGTTTAAAGCAATTTTACATCTTGAAACTGCTGTGCCCGTGACTGACTTGATCTTACATGTAGCATCAGTCTCGCCATTGAAGGAATTATTCAAAATTTGTCTGTGCTAGAGAGGCACACGGTAGAGACATGAACCTATTGTGTAAGCAACACCAAAACTGCGCCGAAGCGGTTGTAGCAAGCGCCTTGTCCCGACCCCGGGGAGTGGCGATCTTCCTAGGAAAGAGCTTGGGCCGCGGGAAGGGGCCGTGAGGATTTCTTTTACATTGATCTTTCTCCTTTTCTAGAGACCGTAGGAGCATATACTGAAATACACAATACTATATGTGTGTGTATATAGTTTTTTAAGAAAACCTTCTGCTGTAAAGAATATCTGTACTGAGGAAAATTAAAAGTTCTACCATTTTTTGGAGTGTCTGTGCTGGGTGACTTTCTTTTTACCATGGTGCTTTTAATGTGTAGAAGCCTTTGTGTTTCTAACTGGTTGAGTTCGCTGTCTTCCTTGATGCATAGCAGCAAGTGATTGGAAACATCCGTGGGAGAAGGGGAGCTTTGTGTCCGTTAGAAGAGTTTCCAAGGCCATCCAGGTGGGAAAACGGCTGCAGTTCGACACCAGTCCGTGGTGCTGCCTCCGCCAAACGCTTACGGGACTGGATGCAGCCATGCGAGATGCGCAACGGCCGCCTTCCCTCCTGCGCCCGGCCAGGAGGGGACCATTGCGGCCGGCTCAGTAGATCCGTCCCTGCCTGAGCCCCCGCGTCGCTGGATCGGCCTCCAGGTAAGGGTGTGCCGGGATGAGAAGAGGGAGGTCGGTGCTTCGGCCTCGTCTGCGGGTAAACGTGGTGCTGGTAACATCGGAAAACAAAATGTCTTAATGGATAAGAGTTTCTGAGTTGCTGTGCAAAGTACTTCTCCCTTGAGGGGCGTTTAATTTGTACAGCTGCCTTTTAAATAAAAGCTGCCCAGAGAGCCCGGCACTGCCCTGCGTACTCAGCCTCCCCTGCAATTCCTGCCTTTGCTGGCTGCGAGCTTGGAGCGGCCGAGCTCCCCCAGCTACCGGCTAACCACGCTGCTGGCGCTCGGCGGGGAAGCGCCCAGAGAAACTCCTCTGGGGATGCTGACAAAGAGATTTAATGTGTGAGCAGCACCCTGCTCCCTTTGGGGTGTTGGAGGTGGGCTGCAGGCAGGGCAAAGGGGCTTCGCGGAGACGCCTCTCTTCCTGCAGTGTTAGACTGACAAAACAAGTTCAGTAAAAGTTCATTTTTCTGTTTAAATTGCCTGTTCCAGTGTGAGGAGATGCCCCAGATGATGAGTACTTGAGTGCCGGCAGTCTGCGCCTTCATGCATAACTGATGGTGACGCCGAGGAACAAATTGATCTTTCAATTTTGATGTGACCTTTTTTTAAGTGCCAGTTAAGAAATTCAGCATCCATTTCCTTCACCTGCGACGGCTGCGTGCTTGGCAGGCAGGGAGGACGGGGCTCACCGTGCGGAGACAGGGCTCTGCCAGGAGAAGGCAGCTGCCTGCTCGGGGGGCTGCAGCATCGACCGTGAGCCGGGTGGCCGGTGGCTCTGCTCACCCCAGACCCGCGTTTCCCCGGGGGGACGTGGAGCGACTTCGCTGCCTGTTTTCCTGCCTTCGAGCAGCCTCGGAGCAGAAGCTGTGGCTGTGCTGTGAAATGCTGGTCTGTCACCCCGCGTTGGCACAGGGTGTATGTAGGATGTAACGACTCCATCCATCCCACAGGCGGTAGCCGGCGCGGGCGAGGGAGCTACCTTGGAGCCCGTCTTCAATCTCCCTCCCCAAAGCACCTGCTGCAGAAACAAAACCTGCAGCTAGTGCAAGCCATGAGGCTCAGAGCTAATTTCTTTAAATGCTGGTGTTGTAACTCATTGAAAGCATCCCCAAAACTGCAACAGCAAACCCAGCTTGTTGCTGCCCGCTTACAGGCTGGGTTTACGTGTAGATGTGAAGTTTCTCAAGCGTTGCCCTTTCCTCTCTATTCAGTGAGCGCTCTCGAGTGATGGTCAGTTGTGTTACGTGAGTCAAGGCCAAACCCAGCTCCGAGGCTACAAACCAGCGGACTCGGGGAAGCGTTGAGCCGTTAAGGACATGTTCAGAGAGCTCAGAGCTCCTCTCCTCAACTTGGAGCACCGAGAGAGTTTGTAAATTCGTGCCAAGCCTGAGCGAGAGCAGTAGGGCTGTCGTTACCCAGATCATTCTTTTTTAAAGTACAAATAAAGAGAGCAACATTTCACCTGAACACCTGAATGCTGTATTATGGGTTTTTTATCGCCAGCCCCAGGGTGCCGGGAGCTGTGGGCTGCTCTGCAAGGCTTTCTGTGCTCTGAAGCAAGAAGAAATAACTGTCCTCATGGAGAAGCACAAATGCGTTTTGGCTTCGGATGGAGGGAGGACTGGGGTGGGAATGGGGGGAGGTGTTGGCTGAGCACGGCTTTCCTCTGCTCAAATGTGTCAGCAGTGTGTGACGGCTCTGCGACAGCAAACTGCCAGACCCCGATGAGCTTTGTCCCTGTCGAAGCCAAGGGGAGCTGAACCAGAAAAAACACCGGGCAGAGGCACTGTCTGCTGAAAGCCTCGTCGCCAGCCTTGCTGGACCCGGGGCAGGGGATTGCTCAGGAGGAGCTCGCCATGGGCCAGCAAACGGCGCTGAAGGGGCATGCTGCAAGCGGGACTCTGCCTCTGCTTTTGAACTTCTTCCAGGGTTTGCAGCACGTAATGGCAGGAGACGATATTGCAGCAGGAGGCCAGAGCGGCGATGCAGCGTTAGCAAATGGCTTTTGCCAAAGTTTGCATCGCAGGGAGCTGCGGAGCCGCATGCCAGCGCGGCTGCCCTCGGTCCACACGAACGAGGGGCACGGGGTTGTGCTGCCAAATCCCTTCTGCGCGTGAACATGTCTCCGCTTAAAAAAGCAGTAATTTCAGTGCCAAAAGTCCATNAACTTGTCAAAAAGNTAACTTTTTTTACATCCTTCTTCAGAGGAAATCTTGCTGACNGTCTGCTTCAGCTTTCCCTGAAAAGCTGGAGCTGGGCCCTTGATTNGCTGAGTCAGNGGTAACTTGGGGCCGACGGTGCCCGTGTTGTGCCCCTGCTCTTTGGCAAACAAAAAGCTCCCGGAGCGGCTCCTTCTGCGGAAGCAGCACAAGCCCTGTCGGACACCTGGACCCCAGCAAGACGCAACGTGGGCTTGGGAGGACACAGAAGCTTTCCCCATCCACAGTACGGGGGGGCCCAGGAGCCCACACCAGCGGCAGCGGGGTCACAGGCTGATGAAATTACCCAGCGCAAAAGAGAAGCGAGCGAGCGGGGCCTCTGCTGCCAGCCCTCGGCTCAGAAGTCCTTTTAGCAGCAAGCCAGCATCTGACTGCGAGCAATTTATCAGGAGCGAGTGGATACTGCTTATGACAGAGGGAGTCTTAATATTGCATTACTTCATTTATTTAGCACCTCTACTCTAATGCCCAGGGGAAGGATAATGGGAAAGAGTGTTGCGGGTTGCCGGGGGTTGGTTGTTATTTTTCTTCCCTGCTAAAAGCAAACATCTCCAGCTGGTTCTTGGCTCAGAGAAGAAATATTGGCTTTACAAAAAGAAGGGATGTCAAGTCATTAAAAGCTGCAGGAAGAGGAAGCCTTCTGAGATGGGAGTGGAAATGGGGCCAGAGAGCTGGAGCCAGAAAGCAGATGTAGGAAGCACAGGAAGATTGGAGACAGCTGGGCAGTGAATGTGCAGGTAGAAGGTAATTAGTGACCAAGTGCTGGTTAATTTATGGTCACCAGCCTCTCACGCTGGGCTTGCACTCAGTCCCTTCTCCGCTGAGCTCTGATCTTCGGCAGCAGCGATTGCTTCTTGCTCTCAGCTCCACAGCAGCTCCCAGCGCGGCGAGGCGGCTCTCTGGGCCAGCAGAGCCGAAGGGACCCTCTGCTCTGCCCGGAAAGCGGATTAGCGCTCTGCTATCGGGCCACGCGCCGGCGTCAGCCGGTGTTGGCCTGCGGCCAGGCGCCTCGGAGCAGGGAGCCGGAGCCGGGGCTCTCCATCCCGCTCAGCACCCAGCCGGCACCGCTCACCTTCGGCCGTGCCGAGCATCTCCCAGGGCATCAACCCGCCGCAAAGCTGACGGCGTCGGCTGTGAGCGCAGAAATGTGTCTTTGAAATTGAGCGCTTGTTCCTTATTCCCTGCTGCGTGATCTGGGCAGAGGGGTCTCTTTGGAAGCCGTCGGGAGTTGCAGGAGCCAGGCCAGCAAACCCAGCATGGGAGTGCCAGGAAAAGCGGTGCCGGCTGCTCTCGCAGGCAGAGACCGTGCCACCTTCCAGCCCTCCTCTTCGCTTTTCCTTCCAGGAGCCAGGCGTGATTGTCACCAACGTCACTGCTCCCACGTCAGGGCTGCGGGGTCGCTCCTCACCCTGCAAAGGAAAATATCGGGAGAGGCAGGTTGTGAAACATCAACCCCGTCAAGTTTTGGCTCTAAAATCCCTGCTAACTCCTGTGATTTATCACTCACCCAGCTGCTACTTGCAGCTTGGAAAAGATAAGCAAAGGGGGAAAAAATATGGATTTTAAAAGCTTGGCTTTAAAGCTGGCAGATTCAGGCCAAGGCTCCTGTCCTGGCCAAGGTAACAGGGTAGGAACAACGTTATTGGTCACGGCTGAAATGAAACAGCCATCCGCTTCGGGCTGCCATACGAGAGCGTTATTCTGCTGCCTTCTCTTCCCTGGCACATGTCTTCTGAACGACGATGCGAGAAAAACAGGATTTCGATACCAAAACCCCTGCTGCCTTCCTTGTCTTTCAATTTATTCCCCAGGCACCTTGTCTGCCCCTGTTGTGGGGTTTTTTTTTGTGGACTTTTGCCATAGCAGTTTCCATTTCGGGCAAGCAGAAGCAAACACAAGCCTGGGGCATCACGGAGCCATCGCCTCTCCGGGCAGACAGGGAGATGCCCAAGGGATTCTTCTTTCCCTCCTTTCAAACCAGCCGCTCTGCAAACTCAGGTCTGGATCGCTCACTTTGTGCCACCAAGGGTTTTGTTTATAACTTTTCCAGCCATCAATGTCAGCGATTTCTTCCCCAGCAAAAACTCCAGCCCTGTGCGAGAGGAAAACAATCCCAGGGCTGAGTTTGCCCAACGCTCTTGCTGCAAACCACCGCGGCAGTTTCTGTCTCGGCTGTTGATAATCCCATGGATCGTAACACTGCTGCAGGCAAAGATTTTGCTTAAAAGTCTTGATGATGATACTTTGCAGGGAGTTATTTGTGCCTTTGTATTTCCATCTCCCTACCCAAATCTTGCTGTAACAGCCCCCAAACTTGCTGCTTGTCAGGTCTTGTTTTAGCTACAACCTTCCTCCCTTCCCCAGCTTGGTGGCATGAATTTTAATGTGACCTCCCAGCACCAGGCCTGTCGCTTGGCTATTGCCTGTATCACACGCTCCCACATATGAGCCCCAGGTCTAATTAATGTAATAAAATGTGTAAAAGTACTAAATCTCCTCAGACGTGGCAATTTTATCACTTCTATATACTGTCACAGCACAACTAAAACTGACAGTAAAGAATAAACCAGTTATGTCTCTGGCATTTTTTATTACTTTTAATATGCCACCTTTTTTTGTTACTGGAAATTTAAATTATAATGGTAGGCTTCACTTAAAAAAAAGAAAGTATCCATAGCAACAGGAACATCTAAATTATTACAGGCTGATCACTTCTCTCCTAGAGTCACATCACATGCCTTTCAAAGACAGTCCCAGAGGTGCAGGATTTTAATAGAATTTTTTTTTTTACCTTTTTTTGCAAATAAACAACTGTATACACAGCATTTTCTCCATCAATGTGCTGCCTACGGAAAGATCTAAACCTAATAACTGCCAGTATGCTTCATTACCCAGAGAGGGAGGGTTTCAGGCTTGCTCTTGCAATCCTCACTTCATAGGAGTCTTTCTCATCGGAGTCGGTGCCTCCTGGTTATCCCGTGTGAAACCGGGGAATTTCTGTCGAGTTCAGCTGATGTCAGTTCTGTCTTGAAACAGGGGGAAGTAGAAGGGGAAGGGGCAGAGTGCTGAGCCTGCAGCGTTGGGAAGCTGCTTGTTAGATTACAAGCTAAAGTCAGTCTTATTTGTGTTTTGTTCTTTCAAAATTCCTAGTTGTAATCCCCAGAAAACAACTTCGGGAGCTGCTTGACATTGAAAAGGCGATCGGTGGGAAAACACCCCGATATTTTTCAGCCACCATCCCTACATCTGAGCCTCCTCAGTGACTTTGGGTCCAAAGCAGTCATGGCTTTCCATTCTTGAAAAATTCCTTCACCTTAATCATGAAAAAAAGCCCTACAAATACACACACAGAGCTGTCAACTGTAAGAAACAAACATGTTGGAAGAAATGGAAAGACATTTTTTTCCCTCCGATCTCAATTATAGGAATCATATGCATCATCTGGATCAATAGTAGGTCAAAATTGCTCAGCCAGAAAGATTTTATATATAAAAAAGCAGCAGCTGCTAGCCTTCCCCTAAGCTCATGTAATATTATGTTATAACTGAAATTATAGTAGTAAACCTTGTTTACAGGTTCTCTTGGAAAGCTCAGGTTAAGAACAAAGGCTTAATAAATGTACTTGTGTATAGTAACAAGATCTTAAACCAAGCCTGTTTGTATCTGAGATCTTATCATGTTCAGTAATAGCAGAGATTTGCTTTTTCCATCCTTTGTTTCCCGCTGCCGTGTGGTACGTTCCCGGGTCATCATTTGCTGCATTTTCCGCCAGAGGTGGCTGCAATTCAAGTAGGATACATTGCAGAGCTGAGCGTGCAAATTACAGTGGAACGAGGCAGTCTTTAAAAATATAAAATATTACTTATCACTTAGCCTTTGCAGAATAAGAGCTGATGTGCAGACGAGCGATTGCATTTCACTGAGGCCAGCCCAAAGCAAAAATGTTAAAACCCAAGAAAATCTGTCAGAGTTCTTTGACTGCTTTGATTTGTTTGTAAGGAAGGGTCGGGGAAGCTCCGCATCCGCGGAAAAAGAGGGGGCTTGAAGGAGAGAGCTTGCAGGTTTTAAATACGGTTGTCATCAGGGTGATGCCGGCAAAGGCTGTTACAGGAACTGGGTGTATCGTCTGTCAGTGACTTTCAGATCAACTTGGTTTCATATGCAAGTTAAAAAAAAGCCAGAGTGAGAGCAGGTGGGTGGTTAAAGAGGACTGAGAATGATGCACAAAAATCTGTCGGACCTGCAGATCCGGCTCACATTTGAAAAACACCCTTTTATGGCTCCTGTGAAATCACCTTTTAATAAAGAGTCTGTAAGAGGAGCCTATAATTTTGTGGTTGATGCATGAGCCAGAAGACAACCCAGTTCACTCTCACATGGCTTTATTAAAGCCGTGGGTCCAGCTGGAGTCAGAAATATTTACTTTATGTTGAGCTCACAAGATCATACAGAAATACCGGGCGCTGACCTTTGCTACCAGGCAGCAAGGTAAAGCTGTCGTCCCCCAGTCTCGCCTCCCTCCCAGCTGTACGGCATCAGGTCTAGCAGGAAGATTTCCCTAATCCGCAGGTGGGGCTCTTTGACTCACAGCTTCCCTGAACCCACCTTCTCGCCTCTCGGAGCAATTAAATAAATCCCAGAAGCCACAGCCCCAGGTACTTCAGAGTATTTGTCATCCAGTGGTATGTCTGTGGGCAGGTAGGTGGGTTGGGTCTGTGCTGCCCTGTCTGAGATTTGCTTCTTAAGTCAGGCAAGATTCAATGCTCAAGGTTTATGTTTGAGGCTTTAATGTATCTGTAAGTGTTTTGGGGCTGGGCAGTGGGTCAGAGCTAATCAGCAAAATGTGATTGCATGTGTCTGAAAACAGTTGGCACTGGGAGGGCAAGACCTTTGATTTTAGGGGTGACAAGAGGGTGGACCTTGTTTTCTCATGTTGGTTAAAACCTTGTGATCCAGTGGATGGCTGGTCTTGTTATGAGTCAAGACTAAATTCTTGGGGAAGACTGTCAGAATCTGGATTACTTGCTCCTTTGTGGTCTCCCATTTATGTGTTCAGCTGACCTGACTCAAGTCTGTGGAATGTGATGAGAGAATGGGAAAAGCTCCTGGTGAAGTTATTTAAGGACTTCAGGCAGGTACGAGCACACAAGTCATTTTACAACTATGACAGGAGAAACTTGGCTAGCGTGCTGGTTGTATTTCATAGGTGCTTCCCCCTGCCCTTGATGCGATGTGCCTTCCCAGTTCTGTTTTTTACATCCTCAAAATGACAGCACTGTCTTTCAAGGCTGGGGTAGGACAGAGCCAGCACAGGCTGGAGCAGATCTTTCCAGTTACAAGCATTCCCTCATTTTGTTAACCGGATTTCATAAGGAGGTGCAATACTGCTGAGCTCAAAATGACATCTCTCTATTTCCTACCTGACACAGCAGCAGCAGACAAGAGAGACAGCTGCAAACAAGTTTAAAAGTATTGCCTTCTCAGAGCCAAATTCAGGAGATGAGGCATTTGGGTTTCATTCGCTAACCGAAAGCCTGTGGGGAGCTCTGGGTGCTGCTGTCTGCCTGCAACTGTCACAGCCACGTGATACCAGCTCCGGGCTGGCCCACAGCACCTCAGAGCTTTCGAGGGCACCCACCCGTGCGTTTTGCAACAAGCTGTGATTTACGGGATGCCTGGGGAGCGGCTGGGCTCTTCGTGATAACAAAGGAGAGTCTGCGACGTGGCTCCTCCGAGAGCAGGGAACAGACTCTTCAACCCCTGAGGTCCTTTGTATGTCCCCACGCTTTCTCTGCATCCCTGGCTGAAAACATCATCCCACTTGTGATCCCCTCTCTGGTCCATGAGCAGCAATCAGGTCTGATGGCTGCAAGTTGATCTCCTCATTTTATTTGGAGGGAGCGCAGGTGTGATCCTGCCCTTGTATTGTCAACACTTCTCCCCTTCTGCTGCTCCTGCCAGCTTTAGTTAAATGTCATTGAATCAGTCTCTTCCGAGTGATTAACTCTCTCTCAAACCCTTGGTGTGAACAGAATGCTGAGCCAGGACTGATGGAGCTGGTAGATGAGATTTGTGGCCAGAATCTGGGAAATGCTCAGTCTGGAGCAAGTGAGCCTAATCCTAACCTGCCTCGTGCCTCTTGCTGTGCTTGAAAAGTTCGAAGTAGGGAGTGATAAAGCCTCCTTTAAATGCTGGCTACCCTGATGAGCTCGGGTTTTATCTGGTTTGGGACCTACGAAGGCCATTTCAGGAAGGTGCTGAAGTGGTAATGCAATATCTGGAAAGGAGGTTTCTGGCTGGGTGGTGAGAATAAGTGCAATAGATTGTAAAGCCAGGGGAAACCATTATCAGCATCCAGTCTGATTTTACACAGAAATGTGTGTTTCAAAGATGTCACTTGGTAACACCTGTGCTGAGCTCCAAACCTCCATCTGAGTTACCAGATCTAAAACCACAAACACTCTTCAAAACCTGTGAAAAAATACAAGAATTTCCTGTATCTGAAAGGCCTTTCCAGCCCTGATATGATACTGTATTCCCTTGTCTCAAAAGTTTGATCCACCAGGTGCGAAAGTCCTTTTAAAGAGCAAGAAAGTGGGCAACTATCTGAAGAGGAGAGCCCCTGCCATGTAAAGCGGCGTTCTGCAATCAACCATTTGATCATCTGTCCCTAGATTTTCCCTCTTGTCTCCAGGACAGCTCTCAGCAACGGCTATTTGAGGGCTGAAGTTCCTCCTCATCTCTTGGAGCTTCTGATGCCAATGCCAGGAGGATTTTCTAGGCTGAAATGGAAAGAGCCCTGAGCAAGTTGGGGGAAAGGCTTTGGAAGCAGGGCATCTACAAAGCATTAAAGGCTGAGCTGAATTTGCCTTTGGCAAGCACACACAGGCTTCCCTGGTTTCTGCAGGCTTCTTGCCACCCTGAGCTGAGATGCTAGTGGATGATGCCACTCCCTCGATCCCGCAGGCGAGGAGTCCCAGCATGTCCGTCTGCCCTCCTCTGTGCCACACAGCCCTTGAGAGCTATCGTGGACTTGGCGGCTTGTGTCGGAGCGATGGCTGGAGAAAACCCCTGACAAATTAAAGCAGACACAAAGCAACAGCTTTCCAAGATCAGCTTAGGTGACATTGCTTTTCCCCTACCAACCAGCTAGAAAATGAGCAATTACAACCTCCCTACAGCGCTAGCTAACTCCTACAAAGGTACTTGGAAGTACGTGGCCTCAGCACTGGCTATGCTGATTATCTCCATATCCCATGCAGCATTTACAGTCCATGGGCTTGCGCTCCAAGGAAGCTCAGCCTGAGCGTCTCCAGCTTCAAAGAGCCACAAAACCTGGGAGAATATTGGCAACGTGAAGACTGTTGCTATCGCAGCTCCCTGTCAGAAACCCATCGGCCAGGCTGGAGGACGCTGTGTCCCCACAGGTCACGCGTTTCACATCTTGACCAAGAAGTCTTTGGGGCTTGTTTCCTTTCTGAAGCAGGGACAGGAGGACAGTGCCCTGAAACATTCATTTCCTTACCTCTCCCTTCCCCCCTAACTACTTGATTTCCCCCCTCCCCTGCACTTCTGATACCTGGCAGTTATTTTTATAACCCCATATTTGTTATTTACTCCAGTTCTCATTTTCTGTTTTACAGCCTGGCCACCTGGTCAGAGCCTTTTTCATCTGTATGCAGCGTGCATGGCCAGTGCAGCCCATAGGAGACCTGTATTTAAAAATGTGTGCTAAAATACAACAGCTTGAGGCACAGAAATACAAACGCTTTCTTCCCCCTCTTTTGGGCACGACTGCTGGCTGCAGCGTGAGCACTCTTGCTCACGCAGACAAACGTGTTGGGAGAGGGAGAAAGCACCAACCTATACAAGGTTTGTTAGGGTCCTTGAAGAGGATCTGTTCAGCCTGGACGAGGATCCAAGCAAGATTTTTCTTCTTCCTTTGTGTGGGTTAGGCATTGCCCTATGCACAGGCTTAAGGTAGGAAAAACAAAGGCAAACGCGTCCCCTGAAATGTAATTGGGTCGATGGATCCGAGTAGGAGATTTGTCATTCCATGAGATCTCTTAGATAACGGACAGAGAATGATGGGACAGTGAGTCTGAAAGAAAAAGCATTTTCCTCTTTGTTGCGATTTCAGCACATAAAATTGTTTTATTTTGTACTGACCCAGGAAAAACTGAAAGGCAACCGAGGAGGACATTTCTGAAGTCAACAGCAAACTGGAGGACCAAACCCCAGTCTCTCCCACCAGCACACAGCAGGGTCCTTCCTACGGCACGGCCTTTGCTGGCACGCTTGCACCAGTAAAGCCCCATGGTCAGGAAGCGGCTGATACTGGAAAACAGAGCTCCTCTGTCGGTAGGGTGTAATCGCTTCGCCAAGGCCCCTACAAGCTGTGTCAGAGGATGCGTTTCGCTTGCACACGCCGTGAGTTAGGTGGAAGACCTCTATTCCTCAGACCTAGACTGGCAAAATGTCAAGTTTGGTGTAGACCTCCCCAGGCTCCTGCATAAACACAGTGCAGACGGTGATTCATCTGAGCGATGTCAGGAGCGACCTGTTTCTCAGGTTGGGACAGATGAACTTCACCCTAAAGGTGGCTTAAAAATTATTCTGGGCTACTCTGAGCCTTCTCCGTGTTTCAGTGTTTATCAGGAAGCATGGTGCAGCACACAGCAGAAAGAAGGCAGACATCTGAGGTGGCTTTGGCCTTACAGGAGGGTAAGGGCACTTGGGAAAAGTTGATTTTTAAAAAAGAGCAACAAACCTGCCTTTTGGGGGGGGGTGGTGGGGGGTGAAATAGCCTGTAAAATAGGACTATGACACCAGCGTGTCTGCAAAGTGCAGACTCTTCTTCTTTTATGGCTTTAGCTTACGACTTCCCATGATCATTTAAAATCTTAACTCATATTTCTTGTCTGGATACTAACGATCTGACCCAGGAACTCCCACTCTGGAAATGTGAACTCCACAGTGTCTCTATTTTCCTGCATTGGTTAATGTCTGGATAGGGAAAAGGGTAATTCTATAATTTGGCAAAGCAATGCATAGCAAAGCGCTTGAACAACTTTTACTCCTCTCTACAGGGAATAGAAATATATTTAGCTGCTGGAACATCTGCCCCATTAATCTTATCTTTTCTTTTTTCCTACGCACTACTGACCTCTTTGAAAGAGGTTTAAATTCTGTTCACCTTGAAAGTCCCTGGGGAGGGACTTCACCTGCCAGGCACCAGGATCCACGCAAAACACGTGAGGCATTTATCCCAATCAATAACGCGGCAGCTTCAGATCACTGCAGAAAGAGGTTGGTAACATCTGGGTAGTGCCAATAAAATACTCTGCAACCTGTGTATTAATCTTCATATAATTGCCCAAAGGGCATCTACTGACCTACTTTACCCTCCAGTGGAAGTTACTGTACAGTTGACAAACGATTTTAACAGAGCCTTAGTGGTCACCTGAGAATGGCCAATATATAGTGCTGTAAGCTGGAATTTTCATTGCAGCACATAGTTTAAATGACTTTTAACTCCTTGGAAGTGCTTCTTTTTCCCTGTAATGGAAATATTTACATTATTCCATTCAAATGCTCTAAGGTGTCTTTATTTCTCTTGGCCTGGCCCATAATGGCCTAGTTCAGAAGCATTAAAGTTTAAGGGAAATGGGCTTGGCACCAAGAGAAGTAGGAAAATATTTTTTCCTCTGTATGATGGATCTGTTTGCATTAGGAAGGTGCCTGTTCTATAATGGCGCAGGCTTCTCATTTAGCAGGTGCAGGGGAGTGTCTTTGCACCAGATTCAGGGTCTCTCTACATCACTTTAATAATCAAGAGGGGTTGAAGGTTTGATCCAATGAGTTTATCAAGGATTTCCTACACAGTGTCAGAAAGAATCCAATCTAAAGACAGCAATGTTGGACAGTGACTTATCCTATCTCTAGACAAATGCCCGGAGGACCTCCATGGCTCATGGAGTTATCACTTGTCATTAAGTCTAATAATTCTACTGAATAATCTGACCCAAAGGTTTCTTATATTGTTATCTCTTGCTGAAAAAAAACAAGACTGCTTGTCCTGTAACAGCCATTTCGATAAGTTTCTTTGCTATCTCCATAAACTCATGGGTTTTCCTTTTTGACTTGTGGTCTCCTGAAAATACATGTCCTCTGTGTAGATTGCCATATGGTTTATATGAACTTGGAGGGTTTTTTATTTTTTTTTTTTTTATAGATTGCTCCAGAGCAGTGTATTAACCCCAAGGGTCTGCTAACCACAGGTTGGAGATCACTCTCCTAAATTACTGGAGCACTTATCTATTAGGCCAGAAGAATTCACACACTAATCCTCATCTAAAACTATCCCCTTCGGGCATGAT
>Ga0065711_1004836_pt1 | contig 24246 bp, 7 predicted proteins | sample Hoacrofraction12_FD_59098 | JGI IMG/M metagenome (GOLD analysis project Ga0065711, IMG submission 59098) | Hoatzin crop microbial communities from Cojedes, Venezuela - Epithelial fraction 12 v2 (version 2) | ecosystem: Host-associated > Birds > Digestive system > Esophagus > Crop | place... | reverse complement strand
CCCCCCCCCCCCCACGCCTCGGAGAAACGGAAGGGTTCCCTGCCCCGGGGACGGCAAGGCACCCTCGTGAGCTGAGGGGAGGCTGAGGGGTTTTTGCCTCCCCTGGGGACGATGAGGGGGTCCCAGCCCCGGGGACGCTGAGGGACCCTCTGTGACATGAGGGGACCATACGCTGAGGGACACCGTGAGGGACGTGCGGTGGTGTGGGGGACACTGAGGGGTCCCTGCCTGGGGATGCTGAGGGACTCTCCATGGCATGAGGGGACCATGTGCTGAGCGACACCGTGAGGGACCTGCTGTGAGGTGGGGTACACTGAGGGGTTCCTGCCCTGGAAACACCAAGGAGGCACCCATGATATGAGGGGACACTGATGGGTCCAAGTTCCAACAGTGGCTGAGAGGGACCTGCTGTGGGGTGGGGGATGCTGAGGAAGACACCGTGAATGAGGGGTTTGATCCCCACCACCCCTCCTCACAGCCTGGATTCGTCCCTGGGGCTCATGGTGGGACCAGACCCAGGAAAAGAGAGTGGGAGCAGGAGGTGTAACGAGCACAGGGAGGCCGATGCGTTGCTCCACTCGGACGAGTGCACTGGTGATGGAGGCCTGCAAAGCTGGTCACCCTCAGGTCTCCCAGAGCCGTCCCAGTACTGACCGGAAGGTGTTTAATGCCACTCCTGTACAGTCTCGCTGCGAGGAAAATGCCAGAGACTTGCATTTAATGGCAGTTCAGGTCTCTAGCAGAGTTTCCATTTGCTGCACAAAGATTGCCAAAGTCAACGTTTCCCTATGACATTATAAGAGAAATAATGCAAGTAGCTTCTGTGATCTCCTCTGCCCACAGCCAATTTATGGTCCTGGGCTGAATTTTTCAGAAGGGGAGACTGTTCTCCTCCCTTACTTTGGCCTCTAGCTCAGATGCCCAATCTGAAGGAGCTATTCTCCAATAATTTTTGATAACGTGCTCCAGGCTCCCGTTTTTGAGGATCACAGCTGCTTGGCGGTCATCCAAGAGCGAGAGAGCAGAAGTGGCAGTTCTTAAAGGAGGAAAAATGATGGTCTATCACAGGACAGGCTGATTCTTTGAGAGCCTGTTCAGAGAAAGAGCTGTGCTTTCCCCTTACCTCCTCCGTATTTCCTTTGCAGTCACTTCTGAAAGAATTTCTAAGTGAGCTGGAGATCAGAAGGGTGTAGGAGAACAACTCTCACTTTTACGCGCTGTGTGCCCCAGGAGGGGAAAGCGTGATGGCCCTCCGTGGGCTCTGGGTCTCAGAAGCATTTTGAGCATGTTCGCTAGAGCCCATCCCAGGCTTGCGGCTGTACACAGCCATCTCGGGACAGCACGGTTGCTAGGGTAAGTAAATGATCTTTTCAATAGCTACACATGTTTTAAAATAATGAATATCTCTTGTTTAACATTCTATACTTTTTATTCTAAAAGTTCACAAGATGGCCAGGAGGAGCAGCCAAACTTCTGTGACTGGAGCAGAATCAATACACTGAATGCATGGTAACGAAGTACACAAAGATGTATGACTCATAGCTATGTAATGTCACACTTGTGTAATCTTTCAATGTAAACTCTTTTCCTCTAATAAAATGTTAGTGAGTGTACAATACGTATATATGGTGCTGTGAGTCAGCCAAGAAAATACACTCTGATGAATTCAGAATGAATGTGAACGTTCCCTTGATAACACACCGCGAATGTCTGTGTCAGTTTATGTGCTTGCGATTTCAGCAACAGCTATAACAAAATATTTTGTTTCTAGGATATACAACTGTACGTGTACATCACACTGAGAAGCTCCAGCCGGATGCTGTCTTCCAGTAGGCACTGGAAGGACATTTGTTTATAGCACTGCGCTGACTCTGCCACCTAACTGGGTTTTTTTCTTTGCATAAAGGAAACGTTTAGTGGGTAGCGAGGACGAAAGCCAAGTGCACAAAATAATAAATTCACTGCCTTTAGTTTCTTTTTGTTTTCAAATAAAGTGGCGAAGCTAAAAAACTAAACCTGGTGAGGCAAATGTGAGAACTTATTTACCTTGTGAGTCACCAGTTCTGCACAAGCTGAGTACAACTTTGCAGTGACCTTCCACTCGGTCTGTGATCATTGTGCTGACATTTTCTGGCTTTTTGCTGTATGCAAAGCTTATTTTAAACATGTAAACCCAAGACCCTGGCACTGATCTCACGTATGGCAGCATAGATCAGGAGTGATGCCACTGGTGTATAAATGTGAAGAATGTGAGATTAGAAAGTATTTGTTAATCTGCTGTGGGTAGAGGAGACCTAAATGATGTGTGATTTGTCTTCCAGCCAAAGCGAACACAGGTTCAAACATTTCTGCAGGGCAAAGTTGATTTTTCTAGGTGTTGCTGCTGATCTCTGTTGTTGCTTTTACATCAAGAGAAACTTTCTAAGGGATTGCAATCGCGATTCGCCATGTTCGGAGCGGACTCAAGGCTGGGGCTGTGTGATGGACTGCACCCTGGGTGAAAGGCTGCTGCTGGGTGGGTTGGTGAGAATGCCCACGTCACCTGGCTGCTAGAGCACTCTGAGTCATTACAGAACTCAAACAAACAAACAAAAAGCTCCTTTCTCATGGGATTGTTCTCAGAACGTTCTGACTGCACCTAGAGCACGTAATAACAGCGGGGTAAACGAGCTGAGAAGGAGACCTCTTAGCACAGCTGCTCAAAATCACAATGCTTGTAACACCGTGACCAGTCACTCCGTATTTAAATGAGACAAGCAGTAGCGCAGGATTTCCTTGCCTGCATCTCAAATTGCCGTAGTTGTGTTGACTATACAATTTCTTCTGCTAATTTAAACTGCAGATTCAGAGTTAGTGCTTTTTAGAGTCTGCTCTCAAGGAAGTTGATAAAATGATGTAAACAACCACATAAAATGAAATAAAGAGGTATTTTTTGAAGAGGCATGTCTTAATTTGAGGAGATTGATTTAATCCTGTAGGCCTTTTGTCTGCTGAAAGTAACATCTAGAATTAAGTTGATAAAGAAACCTTTTTGACCAAACCTTTCATGACTGGAGTTGGTTCCTGTTCAGGGACTTCAAGACAAAGGTGAACCATCTCTTTGATAAGCTGAAGGGGCTCACTAAGTTTTTAGTACAACATATTTTCCTTTAATATTTTTGTGATTCTCCTCTGAACTATGTGCATATTTTTAAGAATCTTTCTTGAGCTTTGAGCACTGGAAATGCAGAGCAGCAGGCAAATACAAGTCACCGCTCTTCAGCCAAGGGCTGCACTTGTGCACTTCCAGTTGTGGTGTTGCACTGAAGCTCACCCATGAGTCACAGTTTCGCAAAGCTCTCCTGTCCCCCAGCTCTTCCACTGCATCTCAGCCTCCCAGCCAAGGGCACCACCACCACGTCCTACACTCGGTGCTGGCTCCGGGCTTTTCGACTCGATTTAATTCATGGCAATGGTGAAAGCATGCGGTGCAGGTGGAGACTGGAAGGTGCAACAGAGCCCTGGGAGGCCATGGTGGGAGTTCTTATGGGCCACGGTGCAGGGCTGGGAAGCATCATTAGATGCTTGGAACAACTGGGAGGAATCCAGCTTATTTAGGGCTGCGCAGATGGAAGGTAGAGTCTGCCAAAAAGTGCAGCGAGAAGAGGCATCTGACGATGGCCATCTCCAGCAGAGCAATTTTGCTGTCCCCATTTTTTTACCTGTTGGCCTAGGTAGGAACCTATTTTTATCCCTGCCAAAAAGCAGAGCTGCTTGCATTTGTTGTTCCTAGAAGTATGGCCTTAAGCTTGGCTGTGTGGCCATGCATGGTGTTTGTTTCTGTCTGGATAGCGAAGCAGTTTCAACAATTCTTTAACAATGGCATGTTCTTCAAATTGTGTTGCACTCACTTGATCTTTGTCATCTAGGACTTTATCAGTAACAGTTTCTGTTTTCTTCCAGGTCATTGTTAACAACGCTGAATGGTAAGTGATGATAAAAAAAGATCAAGAACTAATAAACCTGCTTGATTAAAATTTAAATTAGATTTCAAGATGTATCAGCTTGTGTTTGGACCAGTTTGCATGTGCGCACCATATTGATTTATCATGTTCTTGTTTCTTATTGCAAAAACCATACTGCACCGAAGCAAATCCTTGCAGAGCTTTGCCTGTTACATCAGTACTGCTGCCTTATCTAAAACACTGTTAAAATCCACTGTCGTTAACTAAACCATCTTTATTTATAATTCTTTTACTGTATCAAGTTTATGTAACGCTGACAGGCATTTTGGGTCATTCTGTTTACCCTGTTAAAATATTGACATAATATTAACATTCTTCAAGTCACCTGGGGCTTCCCCACTGTTCTGAAATGGATTGATAATAAACATTAGCCATCTGGATATGTCCTTAGTTGGTTCTTTTGAAACACTTACTTACAAGTTACCCAGACCTGGCAACTTAATATTGTTTGAGTTGAGTAGCAGTTGTTTTAACATCCTCCTTAGTTACTGGAATGGAAAGTATTTCAACATCATTATTGTGTGATCTGAATACAGCATCTGGCTTTCTCCCAAAGAGAGAACAGAAATATTTTTTAGCACTTCTGCTTTTTCGGCATGATTATTGACAGTTCTATCATTTCCATTCATTGTGATGGCAATCTTAATTCGTTTTAGTGAAAGCCTTATTAACTCGGTGCACAACAATTAGCAAATGTCAAGCGTTGATACTTTCAACCACCGCGTGCTGTAGCTAGGCAGACTTCCATCGATGCGAAGGGAGAAGCAGCTTCGATTCCATTTCAGTGGAATCAGTCAACTTCCACAAAGAAAACCTTTCTCAGAAATATGCAAGAAAATACTGTTCCCATCATTAAAGTATGTTGATGGTTCAGTAAATCATGCAAAAAATCAGCTGTTTAGTTAATTCGGTGGAGGTAATTATGTATTGTTACTTGAGCGTGAAGAATGATAGCGTTCAGCTGTAAATACTTTTTTGTCATTTTTGATTTTGGGACTCTTCAAACCTAAAAAATTTATGTCAGTTTTTTAATTATCAGCTTGGATTAGGTATGTAGTTGTGTTTCTGCCAGCTTTTACTGATGTGTGTGCTGAATGCACATATGTTGTATTGCAGATGTCCCTTGCAGCTGTCAATTAAAAACACATTTCAGAGATCTTTTCTTTTTTTTTTTTACAGAACTGTGAAATGATGCCACAGTTTCAAAAACTCTGCAAGCATGTTTAAGTGTATCGTCAGTGAAACTGCTTAACATACCAGTGACTGATTATGACTAGCAGATTTCAGTTGTTGCCAAATACTTTTTGTTACAGAATCAAATACCTAGTGATGAAATGGGCAATAAGGGTGTGGAATAATAGGAGCATGGCTCAGAAAGTACCTATGTGGTTTCATTCAGAAAATTTACTGTTACTATTAACAAACATGTAATAGTCTCCACAAAGTCAGGAGCCCAATAAGATGAAACTCCTTTAATTCTGGAATACAGTTGGTTTTACACTGTGAGATTTCATACTAGTCACATCTTTCCTGGTCTACATTTTCAGAGAGAACTTACATAGTTGGTTGGAGATGACAGGAGAAAAAGAAAAATGATGTCTTATCTCTTCTGTCCACTTGGGACAACTGGTAAAATTGTAAGACAAGCAAAGTTAACTGGTTTTAGAAGTGAGAACGGTGTTTGCATTTTAATTAATACAGGAAAAAATTCTGTTTGAGGGATCTTCAAAGAACTAATCAGATGCACTTTTCTCTCTTTTTAATTTGTGAGATCTGTTGCAGTCTGAGTCAGCACAGCAGATGCAGATGGCCGCCTTTGCAGACTTTTTTGTCACTTTGAAGTTCACAGGTTTTAACTGGGGGAGGGGGGGAGAAGACTGGACAGAGCTGAAAACCAGCCACAAGCAGAGAATTACTTACAAGTGAGGAAAGCTTTGGGTTTTTTTCCCCTCATTGACCTGAAGAATATCTTTATAGGTTATGGGTTTATCTGATAAGTGGAGGTTTATTCACCAAGTATACAAAGTAAGAGTTCATACAGGGTGTAGGGTGGCAAGCCTTGCTTAACGTGATGAACTTGTGGGGTTTAGTTCTCATTTATAAAATACCTTCTTTGTACTGCACCTGTATTATTTATTAGTCATATGTCCTGCAGTTGAGTAATGGGAAATACTGGAGCAAGCATTTCATTAACTGTGACACTGTTAATTGGTATTGCTTGCTGCCTGGAATGACTTTCCCTGTTTGAATACATGGAAGTATGAATCAGAGCTTAGCGAATTAGCCAGTGAGAGGAAGACAGGCATCTTTGCATGATAGGCTGGATGTATAGCGCAGCTGAGCTCATTTGCCTTCCTGGACTGTGAAGTCTTTTTCAGGCTTAGATCACTGAAGTATTCAGAACGGTATATATTTTTTTCCATGATCACAATTAGTTGTATCATTATGATTAAGCTTTGAAACTTCAGTGGGATATTTTGGGACAGACTTTTTTCCAGAGGCTTATGTCCATTGTTGTGACCATTTTTTTTCCTGAGCTATTAATGCCTACCTTTTAGGATATTTATACATTTAAATTCCTGGATACATCTGAGCTTAGGAACGGTGTTTTGTGTCTGGTAGAAAAGTGTTTCTATTAAAAAATAAAACTTCAGCTTATTTTCTTATGCACCTGAAAGTTTACTCCGAATAATTCAGCTGCTATGCCTTCAAGGAATGTCACACATTGCTCACAATAAGCTCTAAGGTGGAATTAAGTGCCAGTCGTCAGGGTTGATACTGATCAAAATTATTAATATTTGGTGCTATAGTATATACAGCAATTATACTTTAGGAGAATAATGCTGTTGAAATCTCTTGAACGGTTACAGCTATTCTTGAGCAATAAAATGCTTTTCAAGGGACAGCCTAATACAATGCAACTTTGTAGAACAAGTTGTGAAATTTTCTTTTCATTTGCCACATAAAGTGCCAAATAAATGTTTGCAATAAAAATACAAGCCTGGGAAGAACGTGTTTTGCCAATTACAGCATAATGTGGGCTACAAAGAAGTGTTCAGAATGGAGTTTATTATGGATGTTAGTGTCAGGTTACAGGAGGGAAAAGGGTGCCTTAATTTGCCAAATAACCAGTATGATTTTTGTCCCGCATTTGCAAGGAAAATCCCTGCTTTTGAAAGAAAGGAGATGGGTCTAATCCTGTGCAAAATTAATTTAGTGAGGAGAAGCAGGCAGCCTCCTGCTTGGTGAGAAACCAATGCACGGGGACTGCAAAACCCTGATTGATGGTGGCCAATCCCTTCAGATGGTGGTTGCCACATTTAGCTCCTCCAGTTGGCCAACGCCAGGCGAGGGGGGGCACAGGGTGGGATTAAAGCTTCTGGAGCAGAAGTGGTACAAGCCACATTGGGCCTGGTGGTAACAATTTAGGGGGCCCTTTCTCCTCTTGCTCAAGAGCTTGCATGATTCACCCTGTTCCCTTTTTTTAAGTTTCATATCACAGAGAACCGAGTTATTTTTCAACACAACTTTTACTTCAGCCTAAAGTTAGATACCGAAACACTCTGTCCACAGCTACAGCTTAGCTCAGCCTGACGACGCTCTTGAAATAAAGCCTAGGATCCTGCTTGCTGCAAAACATGCAAAATAAGAGCTGTCTTGTGCTCGACTTCTTTGCTGACTGTTTTCTGTCTTCTTCGGCTTAAAAACCACCTGCTTCGAGGAGATGGCAAAGTGTCTCATTCACATGAAATCAGCGCGAAGCAGCCAGCCAAGAGGCAGCGGCGCGTATGAGCGAGAGGGGATCCTTTGCAGCCTTTATATACCAGAGTTATTTTTAACCACAGCCTCCATGCTTATTACAGTGTTTCCTCTCTCAGACGCTCAGGAAGCCCACTTGGCTCTGTTTCCTGCTAACATGCGGCCCTGGCTCACAAAATCTCTGAGAACAACAGGCCTGAGACTGCTCGGCTCCATTAAAAAAACTGGCAACTTTTCAAGCCCTGACAGAAAACCTTTGAAAGCTCTGGATTTCCTCCAGCTAACGTATGAGGCTCCTACATCGGTGACAAATTAGACTGAAACAGCACAAAATGCTCCTATGTAAATAGCCTTTTTCTGCGTTCACCCTTTTAATAGTTCAAACATTATTTATAGTTATTTCTCTGGATGGAAAAATATTTTTATATTTTTCCAAAGATGGGTCCTAGTGAAATGTTTTCCTTGTTTGTTTGGGTGTTTTGATTTTTTTTTTCCTTTTTCCTTCGAGATTTTTGTGACAGTTTTCTTAGGCTCCAGGAGCAACCTTTCCTTCCTGGAAAACCAGGACAAAATGGCTGTTGTGAGTTCTTCAGTAAAAGGCCTGTGTCAAGCACTGAACACGAGTTCTAAACTCTGCCATTCCTCAACTATGAAAGAATAGTTAAAACAGGCACAACTGACTTCTGATTTCCTGAGGGACAACAGAAAAGGTCAGTTGCACTTTATTGGTGCCTTTACCCATGCGTTTTATGCATATCGTTTGTCCTTTGTATTTTATTTTTTCTTGCAGACTTTTCACTGCAATTCCAAAGGGACTCCTGCTTCCAAAAATGCTTTCAAGTAGTGGAATAGATGTGACCTTTAGTGCTGAAAATGCTTTCTTCTCCTGAGTTGACATTTTACAATATTCTAAGAAATCCTACCATGAAGCAACTTCTCATGTCTGTCAGTAATAATGACTTGGAATCATGGATGATAACTCCAGAATATTAGGCATATGTGATTTTTCTGATTTTCTAGGAGCATTTCCAGTCGTCTCATCTTTGGCTGGGTCAGCATCACCTTAAAGGGTATTTATTGCCCTGAGTGTGAACAAGACTCATCTGTAACATCTACCTGGCCTCTCTAGTCCCAGTCTTTATCTCAGTCACTGGAGGGATGAGCACGGTCATTGGGAGCAAGTTCACTGGAGCAGGAGGATTCTCTGACCTGCCCATTTTCTTGCTAGCTGGCCAGTAAGATGTGTTTATTCTCTCCCCCTCCCCCCTCCAATTTTAATCATCCATAGCCTGAGCACATAGGCTAAGGAATTGTAAGGCTCTGTTTGTACTTAAAGGAGAGAGTGAGGGAGAATTTATCCCACCCTGGGATGGTACAGCCAATTCTTAGACAGCTAAAGGCAATTACAGTTAGTACTATTCCAGCCTTACAGATTTATGGAATTCCCTCCTATTTTCTTTTTCCTCCTTAATGGATTTTCTTCAGTCCTTCAGCCACTTCAGTCATGCCCTCAACCACTAGGTTATGGCTTATAGAAAGAAAAAAATAATTATTCTGTTTTTAACGTGGATCATCTCTGTTGGTTTTGTATGACAGCAGCATTTTTGCTCTCTGCCTTTCGCTTGGACTTTGGCTATTGTGTAAGAGCATCTCCAATGGGAAAGATCATCTATATCATGAGGAAGCAAGTAAAATTAATGTCTGTTTTACTGGTCTCAGTAACGCTGCTCAAGCAGCTGTGCTTTGCTACACCAGTGACAATGAAATAGTGAACTGGGAGCTGGGTGTATCAAGGACGATCTTGAATGAGTAACTACCACTGTCTCTCAGATGACCCTTATTCTGATTGAAATCAGTTTACTCCCAAAGTTATCTACTTTTCACACAGATGTGGTTAACTTTTGCAGTTGAAAATTACTCTTATGAGAAAAGAAAAATGTAAACAGTTTCTAGATGTGAAAGAGCTGAATCTCACGTTTCGTGGCTTGTAGCAACTCATTCTGCTGTTAATTTGTTGCTTGTTTGGGGCTTTTATCTTGTATCATACCCAAAAATTGGTCTTTGGCTGTGCCAGGGGCACCATCCTTTGAACAAATGTCGGCAAGTGAGTCTTTTAAATTCAGCGTATCATTTTGGCAGTTGATCTTTCTTTTGCAAATGTAAGTTTTGTAGTTACAATCACAGCTCAAAGCATTTGCCCGCATAGTTTGTGGAACAAGTGGTACGCAATAGCAGATTCACGTTTATTTTCAGGCAGGAAACCAAGAGTGCAAATATGCATCATGAACTGAAGGGTCAGGGTGAAGCCTTTTTAAAAAAGAATCAAGGTGGTTGGGCTGCGTTTATCACGCGCAGTCAAGTGGTCTAAAATTGACTTGTTTTGATGCTATTTGGAGCTCACTGTAATGAAAAACTGTCTTTGTGCAGATTGACTTTCTGCGTCACAACCCGTCTTGGGATAGTAATACCAACAAGGACAATTAGTGTAACTGTCGTTCACAGTTGCTGTTTGTTTGTACTCGGTGGTTTATGGTAGAAACTGCAGGATAGCCTTCCATTCGAGCTCTTGCCAGTGGCCTCAGTAATTGCCCACTAGTCACTGAAGGACAGACTCACTAAGGACTTTCAAAGCTAACTTACTCTCCCTCAAATATAACTGAAATTTATAGCTAGCAGCTTCTAAAATAACTCACATCACTACCACCTCCAAAAACAGCTCTGGGACCATGTGGCCTTGTGGTTATGGCTCTGGGGTTGTGGTGATGAAGTCAGAGATTCAAATCCAGTTGTAGGGAGATAAAAAGCTTCAAAGAAAGTGAAACTGTTTTTGCCTTGATTATGTGGAAATAATAACACCTCATTTTACTTACACCTGAAAAACAAAATTCATAGCTAAAAATAAGGTATGGTGCAGAATACCATGTCATGTCAGGAGATGCACTGTGGATAAAAACGTGTGGCTGGTATGAAGAGAGCTCATTCAGATTGACATGTCAGAGGGGTTTGCTTCTCTTGGTACATAATATCAAGGTGTCGGGTGATAAAAGTCAAGGTCTGAAGGCTCCACTGGCAACACAGTCAGAGACTAACGAGGTCCACGGTACTTTTCAATGTGCATTTTGGCTGAGTGACTGTTGGCTTGGGGTTTGAGGTGGGGAAAGGTTTTGCTTCCTTGCTTGCTTAGAGCTGCCCAGAGGTTGCTCTTAGGGGCCATTTGCAGTGCATGGAGGGAGTTGCATAAGAATCCCATGGATGCTATGCTGGAAATTGTTGTTATTGTACAATAATTAGTAAATATAAATAGATCATAGCTGTCTAATTGTACAGGCTCAGGGTGGACAAGGTGCTTCCCGCTGTTAGAAAGCTGTTTCCCTGGACTGCAGTGTCTGTGTCTTGTCTCACATTTTGGGGTCTTTCAGCTATGAGGTCCTGTAGTTTTTAATGAATTCTCAGACAAAGCAGCCCTGCTTCAGGTGGACGACTTAAGGGACTGCCACTGTGGGCTGGCCAATGTCTCAGGAGTAAAACTGTGCTGTAGAGAGGTATGTGTACACACACACACATGCACACGATATGTATTCAAGTGCCTCAGGCCAAGGAGGAATCTAAAACTGGACTAAATATAATTAAATTGCTGAGTTATTCTGCACAAGGAAGCACACAGGTCTTTTCAGATGGAAAATGCTGACTTCCCCCTCAATATACAGCATTATCATGAAGCCATTGCTGTCCTGCTGAGTTATTCCTATAGCCAGTTGATATGTTTCTGGGGGCGTTGCTGAGCAGTCCTTGAGGGAATCTTTAAAAACTGAGCCAGCTCTGACATTGGCTTTAGGAGAGACCTCTCCCCCAAAAAAAAGCCCATCGAAACCCCAGCTTTGTGATGTTAACTGTCAGGTTTTGTATCTCTCACTGATACTGGACTAAATTCCCACTGTTTACACAAGGTATGAAAGGATTTTTAACTTAGACTGAGAGTGAAAGTCAGATTAAAGTCTCACTTCTTTGTACATAGGATGTAAATATGAAGGCATATTTCAGGGCATAAATGTGTACAGACTCTCTGCTAGAGATCATCAGAAGAAGAGTCCATGGTGCTGTTAATCCTAAGAATAGCTATTATTGGGTTATGATGACATCTAGAAACCCCAAGTGAGCTTTTTTCTGATTTATTTAGTAGCATTGCAATGGGAAAACATAGAGATGATAGTGAGCATCAATGGTGCGGATTGTCTCTACAGTGCACAGGGAAAATTCAAACCTGATTCATCAGTGACAAGCTTGGCAGATTATTTCTTGAACTGCAACAAGATTTAGTCTACAGTAGAGACAAGCAGTGAAGCATTTACAGAAAGAGAACTGATGTTTCCGTTGTTGAAATCCAGTGGATATCAAAGATGTCTTTGAATTTCTACAATTAGAAGGAGCCAAATAAAAACCAAATAATTTTCCAAGCAGATGGCCTTAGCCCTCAATACCAAAATTATCAAACTCCCTAAGTAGTGGTTTTAAGATAGATGTTAATGGATCTTTGAGCAAGGAGCATTAGTGATCTGGACTACAGCAACATTTTAATTAAAAAGTTGTACAATAACAGACTCAAAATGTAAACTTCAAAACATTTAAAGCCTAAATTACGATGGGTTAAGAACTGGCATTGAGTATGTAATTTTTAACATTCCAGACTGCCTTCATTATAGTTCAAGAAGCCACAGAAATACACCGTTACGAGCCAGGAATAGTTCTTCCTTTTATTTGGAAAGAGAATTACAGAGGGAGCTATTGGGAACTGAAGTTTAGTTCCTAAAGCAGGAGCAGGCTACAATATTTTTATACACAACTGCAACCACAGACTTGCACTCATTCAAACATGCCGGACTAAACGGTGCCGGCTGTATAAATACTCAACACTAAGTTAAAACACAGGTTCTTTTTTATTTCAGCTTTGAAGGTTTATCATGCTATTTCTACTTTTGCAATATCATTTAAAGTCTAGATGCCATATATATATATATATATATATATATATATATGTATATGAAAGAGTGCCAGTAACTTAAACCTAGAAATTAAGACCATGGTTCTTCTGTAGGTTTGGAGAAAGGCTGATTCCATTCTGGTCATTGTTGATGGACACAATGCTTGCTTTCATTTGTGAACATGCGCTTAAAATTACAAAGTAAATCCTTCTGGTTTTTTTGTTTTTGTTTTTTTTTTTTTTTGTTTTTTTCCCAACCAGTTACTCCTCAACTGTATCATAATGCTCATATAACCTTTTTTTCAGAAATTGGACTCACATAACTCGTTGGTATGCAAAATATGTAAGGCCCCAGTCTGCTCTGAATTACACCCATGCAAACCGTTGAAACTTAAAAGGGAATTTAAAATATGCATGAGTAAGGAAAACAAATGAAGCCCTCAATTTACAAACGCTTTGAGATCTGTAGAAGGTCTTTGTACATTTTGTTACCTGTGCCCTCAAGACAGAGAGGGGAGAGGATCTGATACTTAAGCCAGGATTGTTGAAAACTAGGTTCTTTCAGTGCTTTTGATAAATCAAATACAGTAGAAGCAGCTACTGTCCCACGCTAATTTTCTAAATTCACTCTAATAAATTAAAAATCTCTAATGGAAAAATATCCTAAGTCTCACGGCTTGTCAGAAATCAACTGTCGTTTTGTTTTGCCAAGAGCAGTAAATAAATCCTACATGAACAGACATGAAAGGACTTTCTAGAAGTGGTTGGCTGCGATAATTCCACTCAGGAAGCTGATGAAGAGCGTCAGAGACTGACCGCCCTCACGTTTGTCGTCTCTTTTCCCTGTGTTGTTATAAAAGAGGGGGAATTTATTTTGCTTTGTAGCATTCGGTGACTTGGACACATGGAGCTGTGCTTCTGAAGCCTTAATTCTGGGAGAGAACACGTTTTACATATTTTATAAACTGTTTTGACTATTTTCAGATTGACTATTGAACCACAGTGGAAGTGTATGGATTCAAGATATTTCTGGTGATTGTGTAACTGGAAAAAACTGTCCTGATTTTAAAGTATTTTTGGCATACAAGTGAAAGTAAATAAGCAATTTTAGAGACTCACTGGAAAGTAATTGCTCCTGCAGGACGCTAGCTGTGCCAGGAACTCTGGCAGATGCACTGAGCCCTCGCTTAATAGCTTAAATTTGAAGCTTAATAGCTTCAAATGAAAGCATTTTTTTTTTAATGCAAAAGATCAAAACCAAGGCTATATAATCTAAAATGTAAGGCATTTGGAAAGAATGGATGCCTGTGAAGGGAAATGTCTAAACATATGAACTGCATTAGGAGAGCATATGATGGAAGAAAGCCTGATAAGCTCCAGAGACACCTTAGCTTGCCATGGTGGGAAGCACGAGCTGTGGTGGCGGTGACATGGCCGTGACGCTGGCAACGAGTATGTTGAGAGCCCAGAGCCTGGTGTGGGGATGAAGCTGCCTTCGTCCACGGCTCTGTTGCTGGCACGCAAACCTTTGGTCTTATCAGGGGTGATCTTGGGCTGATCAGCCCTCCAAGAGCTTGGACCAGCTGAATTGCTGGTGGTGATGACATGAGAGAGAGCAAGAGCAAGAGAAGCACCTTGTTTCGGGTGACCATGAACCAGCAGGACGGCAACCTTTAGATAGGAACAGTCTGTCCCTGCGCTTCCATCTAGTGATTCATCGGTGACTACGAAAGAGTCATAAAAGCACCACTGTCAGCTAATGTGTCACTAAAGGAAGTGTTCTGCTTTCTTTCCTAAACAAGAAGTTAACAAAGTATTATTTTTCACTGCCTTCATGCTGTAAGCTGGCATTTCAAAGGCTGAAGCTACTGTCCTTTGTTGTTGCTTTACTTGCTCATCTTGAAGTTGTAATTGAATCCACCCAGGCTGTTTTGCAGGCCTCTCAACTGTTGGTTCTCTCCACAGCTCGTCCACATAAAGCCCTGCTATTAGCTCCAGCAGTTTAACAGTCGTTCAGTAAACCTCAAGAGGCTGTGGACAGCCACATGCTCTGTAGTGAAGGACACAAGTGGCTTTGAAACTGAAGCCACCTGCAGAAAAACTTCAAGAGAGGTGTTTGGGCAACCCCCTCCCCCACCTCAAGTTTTGTTTTTTCTTTTCTTTTTTTCTTTTGACCAACATTTGTTCAAGCTGCCCTTTTCCTGCGTTCCAGCCTGGGGGCTATAGCACAGCAATGACTTTTCCGGGAGGAAATTTATCCTGGATCTTTGTAGATGCTCCTTTGGCAATCCAGCCTAACTGGCCATGTCTAAAGAAGCTTAAGCCTTCCTGAGATGCTCAGAATACTTCAATGCAGCATGACAGATGAAATAAAGCATTTTTAATGTTTCAGGACGTGTGGCTCTGTCTTCAGGATTTGTATCTGTGTTCAGTCAACATAGTGTCAAAGTATTAAATCAGCCTTACGAGCATTAGCTCTCCATTTACTCTAATGGGACATTCAATTCCCTTCTTCTGAGACGCACCAAGGCAGGAGAAAGGAAAGCCTCCAGAGAGAGAAAAGCTTCCAGGTCACAACAAAATGCCACCCAGCCAGTGAAACTGAGAGACGTGCGCATCTCTGGTCCCATTTCCCTGAAAGTCAAGCTATGAAACGGCTCCAGCTCAGTCGGCCACTTGCTGCACACCTGCTCCCTGCAGCCGCCAAGTAAACGAAAGTTGTTTCCCTCCTTGCGAGCCGTGAGTGAAAAAGCTGCCTGTGCTGGCCTCAGGTTGGTGGGGCTTTTTTTCGGTAGTACTTTCTGCTATATTATAAAATACTGTCCTGGACAGTAAGTATGAGGTGCTGCAATTGTTAGTATTAGCAAAGGTCTGGTTTCTTGACTGATGGAGATTTACATCATAACTCATCTTTTGTTGGTACTTAATTTTTAGAGCAAGCATAGTTAAGTCATTGCATTCTGATTAAATTACATATATATCAAAAACATATATAAACCATCTCTATATAACCTATATTTACATGTGCATGTGTGCATACACACACATATACATACACAAACCCAAGGATTTTATTTGAGAGGTGCATTGGAGGAGGGCTACAATAGGAGAAGGGCTCTTGACTCTGTAGATAGAAACACCCATTCAAAAAGAAGCTATTTAGCCACAGAGCGTGTTTTTGAAATTAAATGTCTGAATATGTCTTTTGGGGGGAAAAAGCCAACCCCCTCCCCCCCTTGTTGTGTGTATAAATACATATCATGTATGTGTAAATACAACAGAAACCATCACTAGCTCAGCAAGAAATGCACAAAGCAAGTGTGCCCCAATTAAACCTCTCAAGAAAGCCCATCCAAGGCTCCAGCCTTAAAAAGGCGGGAGAACAAAGCACAAGGCGACTGCTGGCGGGGTTACCCCACCGCTGTAAATCTCACGAGCTGTCCTATCGTGTGTTCATCTGGGTGTGTTTGTTTGACTGGGGTTTTATGCTTGTAAGCCAACCCCATCCCTCCTACGATGCTGCTACATCAGCTGTGGTGTGGGGATGGTTGCTACGTGATGGGATGCCGATGCTGTGCCTTTTCCATCTTGCCACTGCCTCTGCCTTTGGCCATGTGGCAGCGCTTCCCAAGTAAAGGGGCTTGTGGCAGCAGAGGAGCAGCTCAATTTTTCACCCCAGACGCTTCTGTAAAGGGATAATCCTGCAAAGCGTGGCTGTACACCTTCAAGGAGTCACTGGCACTGGGCCGGCAACGGGATATGGGCAGCAGGAGGAAAACAGGCAGCTTTCGGGGTGCAACGAGCCGTTTCAGGGACAGGGTGCAGACTAAGCGCTACCTTGTGTATTGGCTTTTCACTTGGCTGTTTGGCTTTGGTTTTGCCAAATGCACAGCTGACTTTTCAACTCCTCCACAATTTCATATCAACTGAACAAGTCGTTAGAAACCACCGAAACTCAAACCTCTACGAAAGCCCTGGGCCCGTGAACCGTGAGCTGCTGTACAGAACCTGGTGCAGGGGCTGAGCTGACACAGCGTAAAACAGAGTGACTGTTAGTAACGCTCCTTTTTCCCCTTGGAGCTGATCTGGGGGGTGCTGCTGTGGCTGCGGGGAGATGCTTCTGGAGAAGGACATGACAGCCCCTGTCCCCGCAGTGTTTGGGTGCCAGGCAGCGAGACCCTGGCGTTGTCACCTCCTCCTGCTGGTTTTCTGAGAGCTGAGAGCTCCAACAGCCTTTTCTGCAGAAAAGCAATTCTTTAAACACATTGCCTTATTTGAAACTGCCGTCTGAGCACACACAGAACTCATTGCATCTCACCAATGGCATTGCCGGTCTCCTTTAGTTCTCAGCCTTTGCTATCACCGTCACTTTTGTGCAAGGTGGGTGTTGCACAGGCACTGGCCCTACAAAAGGGATTAAAACCCAGCTAGATTTACAAGTGAGCTCTTCAGGGCAAGGACTGACTTTTCTCTTCGGTGCTTGCTCACTTTGTGGCGCAGGGGAGGCTTTCCTGTGCTTGGGACTTCTCAACACCACCGCACAAGTCAGTGCCAATAAAATACTACAAATCAGGGCAGGCCAATGCTAGGGCCGTTTAAGTAGCGGGTGATGTAATATCGCCGTATGCAATAGCATATCGCTGGGATTTGCAGCGCTCGAGCAGCCGTGACGGGCTCGCTGCAGGAAACGGCAGGGTGAAATTCTCTGGCCCTTCTGGTGTGGGTCAGATGGGGAATCACACTGCTCTCCCCAGGCTTCAGAATCTCCCTCGCCTTCCAAATTACTCTTGGCTTCTCCACTTGCGCAGCTGGTAAGGACGTGCTATGAGGCAACCCCTATAGGCACTTTGGATTTTGAAATAAGTTGCTCAGAGAAGCAAGTTAGTCATTGTCATCCTCCCCCCTCCAAAAAAAAGTCCAGGAATAAGGTCTTAGAGCCAAAGTGAAGTCTGCCAAGGAACTTGGCCCTTGGGTGGAGATTACTGATATTGTATTTGTTATACTAGGCAGGAGAGGACAGACCATTCTTTAAAATAAGTTACAGTAAACAAGCTGGGTAGCCGAGCCCTTCAAATGTTTCATTACTGATGAGTTTTAACGTTAAGAGCTTCTATCATATGAATCTTGATCAAGGGAAAGATAAATGTGCTGTTTTTTAGCATTTCACTACAAACACAGTGTTTGTGCCAACTGACACAATGATTAAATATGATCCTCTCTTCTGAGAAATGAGGAGAACTGTAACCGCACCGAGCTCTCCGCCGCTGATACGAGATAAAAAGCGGCAAATCGTGTGTGGTTTCCTTCAGACCAAACTTGCGGCGTAGCGTTTCGTGAATGATGTTGTCCAAAGTCAAAATAATCTGTTTTGCCCACAGGTATTTTTACAGAAGGCTGTAAGAGTGTATTTTTCTACAGAATAATAGAAAATGTTCGTTTATCCTTTGCACTGTGCTCAGTGTTGGCTCTTTGTTAGTGCAAATAGGGGTTCAATGCACCAGTATGGGAATTAATAGGCACCCAATTGCTTTTATTCTAAGGATGGCTAAAAAGGCAAGCCAGCTTTAAAACAAGCTGGAGTTGTGTTCTTTTAAAAAAAAAAAAAAAAATTAATATTCAAGACTTTTTCCCACCACTGCCCCAGCCCCTCTCCCAGCTCCTGGGTGCTTTTGGCTCGCTGCTCTTGCCGAGCGGTGCCACCAATAGCCCCATGCACGAGCTCAGCTCAGTGCCATGCAGCATCGTGACGACTGCGACAGCAGCCCCATCACTGACCCCTGCTGAAGCCATGGTGCTGGTTACCACAGAAAATGAAAAGCAGCTGTTTGTTTCTTTTCAAGAGCATCAGAAAAACAAGATGGTCTGCTCCCCAAGTGGGCCGAAGGCTTCTTCAGCCTTCTCACTTTCAGCCACATCGATAGCAACTGGAGCTTTTCCAATCTATTTCATTGATGATCTCTGCAGGCCCGTGGGAATTAGCTACAACTGCCCTTCCCCTGCTGTAGACCAAGATAAAAGTAGTGATGGAGCCACTCCTCAAAAAAAAAGAGGTGAAGAATTGCAGCCCCAGACACCTCGCCACCCTGAGGGTGCTACAAACTTTGTGCTTTGCAGCCTCTCAAAGCCCTGCAGAAGGTTTGGTTTGCTAAATCTAAGTAGGATGCCTCACCCTTCTGAGCAAAGTGCAGCTGTACTCGCGCTTCCTTCATAGAAAACACTGACACCGCACTGGTAACTCCAGTTAACAGCAACCACTTTTGCCAGACTCCACCAAAACGTGAAGCTTTGCTCGGCGCAGCTCAGTCATGCCTGGTTCCCCAAGCTTCAGCAGGTTTATCTCCAGCCCTTTAAGTTCTGTTTTACAGGGCTTGGGCTCGGTGCAGTCCCAGCTGTGCAAATCACCTCTTCTGCAGCATCTGGGCAGCCCTGGAGAGCAGCACTGGCACTGCCTGGGAATGAGGTCTTGGAGGAAATTTGTTGTGACCAACACCTGCTAATTCCTCCTGTGCCCTGAGACGGCCTCACATTTGTGATATGGTCTTGAAACCTTTCCTCTTCCGACAGAGGTTTTTGATGGCTCAGAACTGAAGGCTGTGGCTGATGGGATCCAGCATGAGGCATGATTAAATGCTGGACCATAAAAAGGCATGCAGAGAGCCTCCCTTCAGAAATGCACTACGGATGCAGGGAAAAGCAGCTGTAACATTTATCTGCTCTCTCACTCTGTGGGTATGGGGAGAGGAGATGGTCAGAAGCCAGGAGACGTGAGGCCAGCATCCCCTGCGCAAGCACGAAGCCAACAGCTCCTAACCCGTATGGCGAAGCGAAGGGTAACCCATACCCTGGAAGAGGAAAGGGGAAAATACCTGGTACTCAGTCCAAAAAAAGAGGCAGTATTTCCAGGAATGGGCTTTGTAGGTGGATGGAAGGCAGGGAGCAGAACGTTTTTGGTACCAGCTGCCCAACAAGGCATGATGGGACACACATGCGCCATCGCTCCTTCCCACGCTGCTGGCTTCCCCCGTGCCCTCGCGCAACCGCCACTCTCACTCGGGATCCGTGCAGGAAACGTGGGTGAGAAGTTCTCCGAGAGCAGATGTAATCCCGCCACGGGCTGCCCACGGAGGCACCCGGGCACCAGCCGCCCTCCGCGTTGACTCAGCGCCTGGTGCTCCGCTCTCAGCTGGGGACGTCCCTTGGCACCTGCAGGAAACTCAAACTGAGTGTGGAGGTGTGCGGCTTGTTGCGAGGGCAGGAGCTTTGATGAGCTCAGCAGGGGAAAAAACCTCTAGGAAGGATTAGTCTGAAGTTTTGGAGGCGAGGGACTGCTATGGTCCTTTCTAGCGTCACCTTTAACACCACGCACTGCACAGGGTCCACTCCATGCCCACGGACACGAGCGGCTGCAGCAGCAGCTCTGGGGCTGCAGTTTTTGGATGAATCTTCTGGAGGAGAGAGCCCCATCTTCATACAAGGACCCCTGAGCTCTCCCTGGCATCAGTTCTTCCAGCAGCACATACATGCACGCAAATACACATGCTCTGGAAGCAAAAACTTCTTTTCTGACTTGACTTCGCTTAGCTTTAGCCACTGCAGCTGCTGTTTCTTTTCTCTGCTGAATTCATGTTCCTACCCCAATAAAATAATAAAAAAATCTTGTGTTTGCTACAAAAAAATTTCACTTCATTAATCTAAACCCCTCTGGCTACACTGTCACAAAATACTGCTTGGAAAAAAGAAAGCTGCTTCAGCTCTGCTGCCTGGGAGAGCTCGGTTACGCAGGCGCTTAAGTCAGGAAGGCCAAAATGTTCCCTCCTTTCTCACCACCCCCACCAGCAATGTTGCAAGAGTGAGCAAGAGGGAGAAAAAAAGCTCTTCCACTGCCCTGTCCATGCACTCTGTCAGTCCCTCAGAAATAGCTCCTGTTGTCACCAGCCCCTGACATTTTTGGTGTTTGACACAACACACGGAGATAAGTTTGGGGACACCATTTTTGCACAGCAATCCAGAGCCATCTGAGCGCTGCGGCGCTCTCAGCACGGCTCTGGCCTTGCCTGGAGATGTCGGGATGTTTTGGGACAGTGCTGCCCGAGCAGGCGTAGCACAGACCGGCGCTGGCGAGGGCCACGTGAAGCTTCTGTGGCCAACCAAGTGCTGAAATGAGCTGAAAACTGCTGAGGGTTTCCTTTTGTGTTACAGAATAAAAAGAAAAACAAAATCCTGGCTTTCCTTATGGTAGACATCGGTCTGATCAGTAACAAAAAGATCCTTTCGCCCATCTCAGGTAGAGAATTTGCTCTACAGAAATAACATTGATTTCTGAAGGCAAGGGATGTTTCAGAAAAATTTTAAGATTGGAAGTTTGACCATCTGACTAAACAGCCATGGATTAGTGCAGTAAAGCTTGTGTAGTGCTGCTTCTTCTGAAGGATTAAAAGGAGCCCGCAGTTATTAGAATTTCTCATGATGCACTTTTTAGGACAAATGTTGGGCTATCATCATGCTGGGTTTTGTTGCTGTTGTTTTTCCTTCTCGGTAGTTACAGTCACTTCGGATAAAACCAGTGACAGCAGCTACGGAAAAAACCACTCCAGCTTTATCAAATGGTCCGAATGAGGTTTGCTATAATCAGCGAGTGGTGTAATTCTGTACAGAATATTAATTGCAATATTGGCCCCCTTCCAGCTCAGCTCTCTACAGCTCCGTTTAAATGCTGCTTGCTCTGATCTAACACTGGTTGTAGATGTTACCGGACTTTTTTTGCCATTAACTGCATGAGGCAGAAGGGCTGCTCCTTTCAACACATAGATCATTCAGCGCACGGAACGCTTCTTGTTTGAGAGCCCAAAGAGAACATTTTATCATCTAGTGAATCTGAAATTTTCTTGGATAGATCTCAATCCTGCACCATACAAGTCTGCGAGTATTTAATGAAAGCTAAACAAGGCTGGCATTGTTATGATTTATGGATTCATTGTTTATTTGCTAAAGGCTTCTTTACAAGACTTATATCACCCTGTTAATTACTTCAAATATGTCCATCTGCACTCAAATAATAAAAATATATGTATGAACTGTAATGAAATACCATGCTGAACTGTGCAGGGCAAGAAAAATCATTCATGCTGCAACTATAGCAACTACTAAAATAGCAAAGTACACTGATTTCTGACATGAACCTGTTCCTAATGTCCAAAAGACACAGTGTGCCGCGAGCTTTATATACCAGCTCCCAAAATATCCGAGTCCTGATAGGATGAGAAAATACTGTCATGTTCTTGCACCAGGCCAATTACAAAGCTGTAGTTCCTGTGCTGGTAAAGATGTTTCCTGTTGATAACGCAAAAGGACAACATANCACTTAGCNGCTAAGTGNTATCTGGGACCCTTGTGACCTCTTGGAAACTTTAACAATTGTAGAGCTCACAACACGTAGAAGCGCTCTGTCTTGTGCTTTTGTTTTAATAAATAAGCAAGAAAGAAAATAAACACTTGTTCTGCAGCCATGTGCTCGCTATTGGTCAGGGAGTAATCAGAGGTGGCTGGAACGTAGATGAGAGCTCAGCTCTGTTAGCAAAGGGTTCCTACCTCTGCTTGACCGATAAGTCCTTTTCTAAACAAATACAGGGACAAGGTGGAATTTTACCCTGTAATATTTTCTTTTGTAAATTTTAAACATATTCCTTTTCAACTCTGTAGACTCTTCTCATGTTTGAAGATTAAAAAGCAGATTTCATTTGTTTATAAGGCTGGCATTTCTAAACAGACCTCGTTCATATCCTCCAAGCCTTTTCTCCAACTTTGACACTGAAGGCTCTCCAAACTCTTCCTGTCTTTGTAGCTCTGTCCCATCTCCTTGGCTAGACCACAGCAGTGACCGGTACGCAGCCTTGAAGACAGCACTCCTGGAGCTTTAAGGAAGAACCTCTTGAAAAGATAAAACCACAGCTGGATTTGGGTATTGTATTACCTCTGAACTATTTCTAAAGCACAGTTGATATCTCCTACCCAATGATTTTGCCAGCCTACTCACAAAGCCCTTATGGTAAAACCTCCTAAATCTTGATCCAACAAGAACCCCAGTGCCTCTGCTCGCTCCTGGACTTTGTGGGATTCTCGAATTCCTCACTGCCTGCTTGTGCAGGAGCAAACTTACATTCACACAGGCAGGAACCAGCAGCTTCCACAAGCTCTTTAGCCAAGTGGAAAAACCCAGAGTGAGCGTTGTCCTCTCTCTGATTTGGATCATAGGCTTGACACCCGGTTTCCCAACAGTGCAATCCAGAGTCTGCTGGCAAGGAGTCGCTCTGCAGAGCCATTCTTGAGATCCAACAGATACATCAACGACCAAGGACTTGAAGATTCATAAATAATAGATTATGGATTTAGCCTAGTCTGCCTGACTTCCCTAGATGTTCTTCTCTCCTTCAAAATCTGTGGTGCAACAACCACGCTGCTTCAGATTGTCTAGGAAAGTCTCAAATGAGGTAGAGGATGCTCATTAAGAAGGACAGAAAAGAGTTTTTCTCAACTTAACAGAAAAACGTTTTTAAAGCCTTATAACTGAATATTTGGGCTTTAGTTCCGTGCTAAGGCTGAGCCCTTTCAATGCTGCTTAAAACACCCCAACCGCTCCTCACCTCTACCTGCCCAACTGGAAGAGCAGAGATAAAACTAGTCAGCGTTTTTCCTTGCTCAATTGTTTTTCCTGCTGGAAAGAGGCAGAACTTCTTGCGATAGTTTCCTTTGAGCAGTGCTTATTCACAGCAAGTCACAGTGGGAGAGGGTGGGAGGCAGAGTTCATTCATTTTTGTAGCATAACATAGAGCAGATTGTGTTTGGATTTCACTAGATATTTGTTGTTCTACGTTTCTTTGCTTTATATTGGAGAAGGGCCTGCAACAAAACTTTGATCCAAGGTACAAATCCACAGCCAAGATTTGAACTAAGCCTACAAAACTTTCTCCAGAACGGGCTGTAGCCCAGCACGCTGACTTTGGGAGCGTCTTGTTCTTCACGTTGCTGATCATTAGATTCAGGCCTGTTTCTACTTATTTATTTGACCATCAGCCTGCAAATGAACTTGGAGGCTCCAGGTGCTAGTCCATAATTTTTTCAGACTAACCCAGAATAATTCCACCTACAGCACAACGGAGCTGCATCAGTGCAATGCTGAAACTGCCAGGGCAGACAGCAAGACCAGAATGAGCATGAAGAGGTGCTGGCAGCTTGGAGGGGAAAGGAGAAGAGGAGGAAGAGAGAGAGGCCATAAGGTTAAGCTGGGCATAATTTCTGATATTAAACTCAAAATTATCCAGATCTTCCAGTCCAACCAGTCTGCCAACAACCACAGAGAGGCAGAACAAGAGGAAGAACTTCTTCACTCTGAGGGTGACGGAGCCCTGGCCCAGGCTGCCCAGGAAGGCTGTGGAGTCTCCTTCTCTGGAGATATTCCAGACCCGCCTGGACAAGGTCCTGTGCAGCCTGCTGTAGGTGACCCTGCTT
>Ga0065711_1034136_pt1 | contig 24251 bp, 27 predicted proteins | sample Hoacrofraction12_FD_59098 | JGI IMG/M metagenome (GOLD analysis project Ga0065711, IMG submission 59098) | Hoatzin crop microbial communities from Cojedes, Venezuela - Epithelial fraction 12 v2 (version 2) | ecosystem: Host-associated > Birds > Digestive system > Esophagus > Crop | place... | reverse complement strand
GGAAGAAATTCTTCACCATGAGGGTGGTGAAACACTGGCCCAGGTTGCCCAGAGAAGCTGTGGCTGCCCCCTCCCTGGCAGTGTTCAAGGCCAGGTTGGATGGAGCTCTGAGCAACTTGGGCTGGTGGGAGATGTCCCTGCCCATGGCAGGGGGGTTGGAACCAGATGATCTTTAAGGTCCCTTCCAACCCAAACCATTCTGTCATGCTATGATTCTATGATTGCCCATCATGCCAGGTCTGAGGCCATGGATCCCTGTAAAATTTCCATGTGACAGGTGGGTTCTGCACCTCATTAGGGGCTGTCCACATGCGAGTCAAGTGCAGTTGAGTGGATTTAAACGTATCATCCTAACAACAAAACCTGCTGGTAAAAAAAAATTTACCTCAGTGACAAATGCTCAGAAAGATTGGAGAGATCGCCCTCGCAGCTCTGCAGAAGAAACTCTTACAGCGGAGCATGGGTGTCTGTGAGGCAAAGGAAAATATTTGTTGGAGTCGAGGGCTGCTGCACCGAGGAGGGCTTTGAAGCTGCAGGGAGAGCCTGCTTGCAGAGGAGGAGTCCTGCTGCCGTGCCCCCCCTTTCACACGTGGAAGGGTTTATAGATAATCTGATTCCCGCGGCCTGACAAACAGGGTGCACTGGGGCTACTCGCCTAAGGGCTGTATCTAAGCTGGAGTTCCCCGCTCACCTCCCTTCTTTCGGCATTCTGCTCCTCCTGCTACAAAAGCAGCCTGTTGCCCTTGTTCTTGTTATTGCTGTTGTTATTATTATTACATATCACTTTTTAATTGCCTGGTAAATTTGCAATAGCTTGAAAAAAAAACAACGGAAGACGCGTAATTTCAGATGCTAAAGAGAGGAAGAGTAAAGACAGGGAAAATGGAAAATGCAGCGCATCTAGTAGGATTACTGAAGAGGTGATGAGGACATTCTTAACCTTAATTATTTCAAATCAACTCATTTTGTAGAGTGTGTAGGTTTACGAATCAGATGAAATGTAAATTGATTCATAATTTCCTTTAATTTTCTGCTCTTTGGAGAATTTAAATCCATATTAACATAACCTGTACCAGCCAGTTACTAAGAGACAGGACAAAATTAGTATGGGCGAAGCTGGAAGAGTGGCATTTTAATACTCTCGAGCCCGCCCGCTGCAGGGAGGTTGCAGCTGGGACTCATCAGCACCCGGCTGCTCCCAGCCCCCCGGAGCCCCGGCTGCCGCTGCCTCCCGCAGGACTCCCAGCATGGGAAACGGGGGGCTCAGGGAAGAGCGAGGTGGGCACTTGTGGAGGGCACAGTCCGAGCTCATTGCTGCTGCTCCACAGAAACAACAGAAACTCAAGGACTAGTGGGAAAGTTAATCTTATCCATCACAGAGGTGGAGATCTGCTGCCCAGTCCCCTCTGGGCAGCCTCAACTTGCTTTTTGCAAGCATTTTTCCTTCCAGTGCCTTTCATTTCTGTGACTTTCTCCTCATCATTTGCTCTCTTGAAATTATCCTTTTGGTGCCCGTTTTCTGCTACCCAAATTTGTGCAGTAAGGGAAATGTATGCGTCAGTCGTGGTGTGCAGCGCTGGAGAGAAAGGGTTTCACACTAAGTCCTGACACACAAGGTCTGCATAAGCTTCTCAGAAAATATTTCCCCCTCCTGTTCCGCGGGGTGATGCAAAGTGACGCCGTGTCCCCCCGGTACCTGGTCCCGCCGTGGCAGGCTGCATGGGGATGTGCGAGCTTCTGAAGCGCTGTATGAAGCTCATACCAGCACTTGCCATTTCTGGTTTCAGAAAGCTTTCCTGTAGGAAATAAGCAAATACAAGAATTACCAGCTACGGAAAAAAAAATAACGAGGTCTGCTGGACCGCAAGAATAAGGATGCCTATAAGCAAAATTGCTTCCTCGCTGTTTTTATTTGTACTGAGCCTGTGCTGTAGCTGTTTCCATTGCTGCGCAGCTGGAGGCCGAGGGCGGACATGGACGGAGGTTTGGGGACGGTGTGTTCATGCCCTTCTTCAGTGCAAGGCTCGGGCAAGCTGCGCTGCGGTGGTCCGGGCTGACCTTGTTTGCAGTCCTTTTGGGCAGTGAGAAATGCCTTCATCGGAGACTGCTCTTCTCTCAGGCTGGACAGAAACCAAACGTAAAAAGCACAAGAGACAGCTGGCCGTGTGGGAAGCTGGCTCTGAGCGCTCTCGCTCTGCGACAGGAACACTTCATTACCATTTTCACTTGTCCTGCGTGTTATCCTCCTGGAGTCAGCTGTGCCGAGGTGGGCTGGGCAGCTCTGGCGTCCCCCGCTGCCGCCAGCGCTGGCGGTGACCGGTGCACGGGGCTCGGCAGAGATGCACGTGGCTATCTGGACAAGTCACCGCAAAGCCCTTTGCTTGGCCGCTGGGCCAGGTCCCGCAGCCCGTGGGAGGCATGGTGAGAGGGGGGGAGGCAGCAGCAAAGTTGCTCCCAGGCCAGGCAGGTTTTGGCAGAGCAAAACACAACCCAGCCAGAAATATTTCGAGGTGGCATTCACTGTTTGCACTCCGGGCTGCAGGATCATTGCGGTTCCCAGTGGGCACGGATTATTATTTCCTTGCAAGAGTGCCAAGGCAGGGAAGAGGGAGCTGGGCTTGTTCAGCCTGAAGAAGAGAAGGCTGAGAGGGGACCTTATAAATGCTTATAAATATCTGAAGGGTGGGTGTCAGGAGGATGGGACCAGACTCTTTTCAGTGGTGCCCAGCAACAGCACAAGGCGCAATGGGCACAAACTGAAGCAGAGGAAGTTCCAGCTGAACATGAGGAAGAACTTCTTCCCTCTGAGGGTGACGGAGCCCTGGAACAGGCTGCCCGGGGAGGTTGTGGAGTCTCCTTCTCTGGAGATATTCAAACCCTACCTGGACGCGGTCCTGTGCAGGCTGCTGTAGGTGACCCTGCTTTGGCAGGGGGTTGGACTAGATGACCCACAGAGGTCCCTTCCAACCCCTAACGTTCTGTGATCCTGTGAAGATGCACACGCCCCGTGCAGGAAATGCTGTTTATGGCGAAAGAGCTGCATGGGTGCATTCTTGCCAGCGTATCAAATCTGCAGAGAAAAACAGCAGGTCATGGTAATATTAATCTAATAAAGCGAAATCAATAGTGGAATTCAGGTCGGGAGGGAGGGATTTCAGGGCTGCCTCTCGCAAGTGCAAACACGCATGATGTCATCAGCAGAGCGGTAAATCAGCATTTCTGAGACCAGCTGCCCAATTACCAAGGCAGTTAGATGATGGGAACTGTAAATTGGATGTATGCAAATACACAGCATGAGACAGCAAAGTAAACACCTCCACGAATTATCAAGAAATCTCTGGACCCAGTCGCTGACTGGGCGGCTCGCCAGGTGTGAAGGCTCACGGGACACGGAGCAGAAAATGTGCCTGGATGCTCTCGGTGCTCAGGCAGCATCCCCAGGGCCCTGCCAGGCCAGCTCAGAGACCTGCAAGCTCCCCGTGACCTGCAAGACTCCAAGGCTACGGCTGGCAGGAGCACTGAGTGTCTGGCATGACTTGGGCTGTCTCACAAAATGCGTCTTCTCCTTACGCTGCTTTACATGTCCTTCAGGGTCCTTGGGCGCCATGGATCTCTGGGTTTCTGCAAAGCTGGGAGCTAGGAACCGCAAGACATGCCCAGCCCCATGCTGCTGGTCCTGGAGGTGAGGTAGTCACCACATACTTCCACATCCTTGCTCTGAACTGTGTCTTTCCTGAGCACATGCTCTGCTAAGAAATGATGTCAGTTTTGTCTTTTCAACAACTTAATAAAAAATGAACATTTTTAATTGCTTTCCACCGTGTACAATTTCTTCCCTCTATTGTACTTACAGAGATAAGGTGAAGCTGCGATTCAGAGGGAAGCTGGAGAATTTGAAGCAACAATGATGGGACAACTCAAAGCGTGCGTTGGTGCCCACAGAGGGGATGAGGAAAAGCAATTCAGTTCTGTGGACTTGCAGGGAACACACCCGCACCAAGGCGTGCAGTGAATTGCCTGGAGCTGACCTCCTCCTGTGCCTTCTTTAAAGGACTTCCGCTCATCTTCTTTCTCGAGCTTTGGTTCCTTTGACCTATTATCTTCACTCCCATATTCTGCTCTTGGTCCATGTGCTGCTTGCTTTCTTTGCGGGTCTGTCCACCCATGGCCCCTGCCCAGGACAGCCCTGCTCCTGGACTGCTGTGCTCACGTGCAGATTTGGGAGCTGGAGGGATTTCTGTACATTTTCTCATTTGAGCACCTGCCTAAGCACAAATGATGGGGTTTGCCTGCTCATCCACAGAGGACACCGACAACTTGTGGGTGACCCAACTCTGAGTGGCACTGAGCCCACCAGGTCTCGGCAATCTCCTGGGTAGGCAACTGCTCTTACAGCCAAAGTGCTCATTGTTTTGTCAGTTTGAAATATGCTGAATTTTCCATGCTGGACATTGTGGTGTCTTCATCAGCCACTGAAAAGATGTATTTAATATCATACATCATCTCCATGGACAGGTGCTTAAAGACTGCGGTCAAGTTTCTCCTTTACCGGGCTCTTTAATAAGCCAAACAGATTGAGCTCCTTAAATCACTCATCAGTGTGAGGACAGTTAAAGAGCTAATTACCTTGGAGGCAGGGCTCAGGACCCAAAGCAACATGAAAGTGGCTTGGCAGAAATGACTTCTAGCCTGACTTCCTAAGGAAAACAGCACTCCTGGACCTGGGCTATTTGCCTGTTGCTTGTCTGTCTGTCTGTCTGTCTGTCTGTCCCATCCTCCTTGTCTCAACCTGTCGCAACCCTATTTGTCAGAGGGACGTAGTGCCACAGAGACGCACGATGGAAGTGCAGGAATCTGGTGGTCGTAACCCTCCCAGTCGTAACAGGGGGGGTCTTCGTGCCCCAATTACTGGGGTTAGCCATGGGTTTGTTGTGCACCTCTCACAGTACCGACAAACCGAGGGCACCCTGCCGAGGGAGGTATCGATTGTGAATTCATAGCAGCTAGCCTGGGATGAGCACATCGTGGAGCGTGATGGGCTGCCAGCCCTGGCTATGGAGAGCTCCTTGGCAGAAAGACGAAGCCTCCTCAGCTTACCCCAGGGGCTCCCCGGGCTGACACTGGCACTGCAGAGGTAGCAGTCAGCTGTGGCGAGCAGACCGTGACACCAGGATGAACCCCCTCCCCATCGCACCCCACTGCACCCACCAGGGTCTCAGCCCCACCAGAAGGACCCTTGATTTTGCTGCTGTCTTGCCCCAAGACCTAGGTTAGGTGTTCCAGCAGGACCAGCAGCAGGTGGGGAGGAGAAGATGCTTCCCTCGCCCTGGTGCACCAAGGATCCCCATGGTCTGGTTGCAGCAGCGCAGCCTCATCTCCGTTTGCTCCCTGGGCTGTACCTGGGTGAGGAAAGCTCCAGAGAAGCAGCAGAAGTGGGGAAGAGCCTGCTTGCTGCCTTCCCTTCGCGCTGCCCAAGCTTCAAACTGTGGGACGAGGCAATGGGCGTTGCAGTGCCAGGAGGAAAGGGCAGCTGTTAGCAGAGCCCAGTGTCAGCAGGGCAAACGATGCTGCAGTTCCATCCCATTGCTGGAAATTTAAATATTTCATTATGTATTTATTACAATTTAGTCTCAAGCCAGCCAAGTATGTAATGAGTTGTATCAGCACCAGCACAGGGAAACGCAGCTCCTGCCTGTTACTGGCTGCTCATCCACCCCTCGTGTCCTGGGGTGAGGAGACCGCCCTTGACAGGGACACCGTGCTGCCCAGTGTCCTCTCTAAGGACAGGGACATTGGCTACCAGGCCTGGGGCTAGCAGGGCTAGCACTGGGATGGGTGAGGACTGCTGGCTGTCCCCAGGGAATGGCCGTGGTGTGGGAAAAGGCAGCGACAGGAGCTCTTGGGGGGGAAACAGGATTTAGCCAACCACCCTTCCAGCGGGAGGCAAGTGGTGGGACCAGCAGAGCCGCGCACAAGCTGCCGGGATGCTGAAGAGCCATGCTGCAGTGCTGGTGTGCAGGAGGGGGGTGACACTCCGTCACACCACCCCTCGGATTTCGAGCACCTCCCACAAATCTGGTTTGGGGGCTGTCCTGCTCTCTTGCTTGGCCTAGAGGCTTGGTTTATTTTAATCCATGCTTTATAATGCAATTAATTCCGATTGCTGATTCACGATGTCTGCTTTCTGAACCATAAGTGCTTTAGTATTTCACTTTATGTTGCTTTCAGGGTTACATAGTTTATTCCTCAGACAAGAGGTTGGGACAGTCATTAGCGTGTGAAATCAGAAACACATGCATCAGTAACTATGGCAACTCCAGAGAGAACACCAGTTTCGAGTAAAACCAAGAATTAAGCTTACATGAAAATGCTGAAGTAGGAGAGATCCTACCTGCTGAGGGCTTAGCGTGCATTTGAAAAAGAAAAGAAAGGTCTGAAACACTCAAGCAAACTGAGCCCACCCAAACCCGTGAGTGCAGGCGCCCCGCAATGCAGCCACGCTGGCGCATCCCCGCATGAGGGCAAGCCTGCTCGCATCTGAAAATTAAATCCACGTAACAGCTGAGCCTGCCAGCCTCTTCCAAAGGCCTCTCGTGCTGCCCCTGCACCCCTCTGCCTGCTCATGGGCATCTGTCTTTCCTAGGACTAAGCCGATGCCATAGCAGAGCTCATGGAGCGTCGAGGCTCCGAGCAGAAGTTATCTGCCAGGGGATGCTTGGAGCGGCATCCGTAACTGGTGCTGTAAAACCAGGGCTGCCAGTTTGGGCCCTCTCGCGATGCTGGGTGTCAGATGCCAGCGGGGCTGCTTTCCATACAGCTGGTAGATACAGCGGTTTGCTGTGCTGTGTGAAGGAATCACAGAGTTCCCCCTAAATAATTCAGGCTTTCTGACAGCTTCAGTATGTAAGGAATTTTCCTCTCCGCGATGAAGAAAGCCTTTGCTTTGTGTTCCTGAAAGCTTGCTGCCTCCTCAAGATTTTCCTTATCCGTTATATAATTGAGAAAACATAAACAAAATAACATCACCAGGGAGAAGTTGTGGGAGGCCACCCCCTCTGCGGAGCGGTTACACCTACCTGGATGGGGAGCTGAGAGGTGTGACAGGCTGGTATTAATCTGCGAGCAATCAGGCACCGAGCCCAGGTGCTGCTCCGCAGACGGCAGCTGCCTGCACTGAGCAGGGATTTTAATGCTGCGCCGAGTAAGGCACTATAAATACCTCGGCAGAGCAGTGAAAGGCAGGAATTAAAGGAAAGAAATTAAAGTTTTTTGGAAGAGGCTGCTTTTTCAGACCCTGATTTAGTGATGCTAATGCCACTACCTGTGATTATGTTTGCCCTATTTGCAGTTGCTTTGCCAGTGTAATCAGCCTCAAAGCATTCAGATGGAAATCTTTCCCGCTGCTGTCCGCTTCACACTGATTTGGGAGCAGGAGAGGGACCACGGAGAAATCAGGGAAGGTGTTTGGAGGGTGGGAGCCGAGCGGTGAGGCAGGCGGAGTGAGCAGCACGTGCAGGGAGCAGCCTGCGTGCCTCTGCCCGCAGCAGGACACCCTCCTTGCCCTGGGAGCTGTCTTTACACAGCAGTTGTGGTGTTAGGACACCCTACGAACTCCTGCTCGCGTTCTCCTTAAACACATCTATACCTGAAACAGAGAGCAGTTAAGCAGTGACCCTGCATGGTGTTACGGCAGACACAACGCGGGTCGTTCCTGGCTGCAGGGGAGGACATTTCCATCGGTCCTTTCCGAGCGAGAGGACACCAGCTCTGCGCCCAAGGGACCTTGTGCCAGGCCAAGTGTGTTGAGGACCATGTGCTCCACCGCTCTCCATGTGCAGGACAGTTAGCGTGGGATTGCCCAGGCTGGCCCAGCAAGGTCCTAGCGCGCAGACCAGCTTCCAGCTGTCTTTGCACCAAGGTGGACGTGGTCAGACTGCATGGCCTCCATCTATTAAGCACCTGGGGCTCGTGAGCTGCTTTATCAGTAAATACACTGCCAGTTATTGTCCCCAGCTGTGTTTTCAGGTGTGAGCCCATGGATGCACAGGAATAATTTGGATGGTGGACCTTCAGAAAGAAATCACAAGGCTTATTGGAATGGCCTTGTGCTCCAAGAGATCAAGTTTTTTAAATGTAACCCATACATTGCAGCTGAAAAATCATCAGGAATTTTTCAAATGTTGAAAACTACAAAATCCTTTGAACCCTTGAGATACAGACATGCATGGCCCATTCATCGTGCTCATCAGAAAGACGGTATCCTGTGCGTGGGGTGATTTGCGAAGGCACTTAGCATGAGCTTGAAACCTGAACCCAAATCCAAATTAAATACTTTTCTGGCAAAAGAGATTTATTTTAGATGAGTTTTCACCCTTACCGAGAGTACCTTGTCCTCTGCAAAATATCTGCAGGCTGGAAGTCTGTACATTCATCACAGGATCTGTTCCAAATGGCAAGGAAATTCCTTCCCTATTTTCTGCTCTTAGACTGATGTGATGCATTTCCTTTCCACCAGTGTTTTGTGAGCATAAGCTGATATTCTTGAATATCACAAATAAAAAGGGTCATAAATACTGAAAAGGCAAACTAGCCGGGTTCATTTGCAATAATATTGCAGATGCATTCATTTTATTCACCCCATTTGATGAGGGTGAAGGCTCCTCGGGGCAGGTTGGCTCAAGAGCTTCTTGACTTCTGGCTTGGATGTCTTTGGTCTCACATCTGAGTTTTGTCCTGAGCAGGTTTTTTGGAGGAATTAAATATGTATGGCAGAGGCAGACAACATCTCAGAAGCAGCCCATAAATGTAGGCAACTGCTGGACTGGAGCAGACCGCAGGCACTCGAGCCAGGGCAGCAGCACAGGGAGCAGCAGCCGGACGTTAGCATAGAAGCAATGAAGCCGACTGTCAGGAGTAGTCCCCAGGGGGAAACGTCGTGGTCAGAAATGCCTCCTGATGGGACTGGTGGAAATTTTGTTGCTGCCTCTGCTTCGGAAGGGCCAGGTGACGCACTGGGCAGCTGCTGCAGGGAGCATCCCACCATGGGCAGGAGCCTCCTTCCCCCCTGGGCACAGCCGAAGCGGGCAGGAGCACCTGACTGCTCGATGCCTGTGCTCTCTGTCATGGGGAAAGCTCAGAGGTCCCTTATTTTTATGGGTTTGAACTTCTCCTCACATTTTCTTGGCCCTGGGAGACATCTCTTGCTCTCCTGATTCGCTCGCTCTGGCCACGGCAGAAGCTGCCCTGACTCGCTTCGTGCCTTAGGCAGGGAGAGCCCAGTGAGATGGCCAGGAATATTCTCCCTTTCAGGATAAAGCGATAAAAGATAAATTCTCTTTGGCCCCGTGCCCAGCTGCCTTTGAAGGCTCCTTTATCCTCTGCTGTTGTCTCCTTTGATGTGGTTGCTTTGATTTGCACTGCAGAGGCTGTATCAGAGCCCTTGCACTTGCCCGGGCTGGAGGGACGCAGGGCTTCGGGTTTTGGGTCTTGCAGCACAACCCAACCTGCTCCCCGTCCTGCCACAGCGTCCCGTGAAGCAATGGATGCTGGTGGCGGGAGCTCATGGGGGATAAGCATGGAGGTTCACGGAGCAGCTCCCAGCTCTGGGGGTGAACGCGGCCGGGGCAGCTGGCTCTCAGCCTCCCGCCTGCGGCGGGACTGCCCTGCTGCCCATTTATTATTTAAAATTGTGTTCCTGCTCACTTTGAACCATCTCAATAAGAAAATAAGACAACAGAAGACTGGTACCCGTGGGGTGCCACCAGGATTAACACGATTCGGTGATGTCTTTCCATTTCCAAGTACTTTGAGATCTATCTGTGAGCCAATTTTCAGTCTGTAAACTGCACGCATCTGTACCTCACGTGTGTATTAATCAGGCTGATGGGTGATACCATGGCAGGTGCCTATGTGTAATGTCGACACATTTACTTTTATCAGTCAAGCTTGTAACTACATGGCAAAAAAACCCCAACACGCAGAGTTTGACAGGACTCTTTCCATTAAAGTGTACAGACTGGAATTAATTTTCCATTAAAGTGTACAGACCACCAACCGGGGTGGTCTCACATGCTTTGCAAGCAGCTCTGCCCATCGCTGGCATTCTTCTTGCCGTGGCTACTCGTTCCTTGCCAGCCCCTCATCCCCAGCTCCCAGGGACATCGCTGTGAAAGCTGATTTTACAGAGAAATGATCTGATTCTCCGGGCCTGTCAGGTGGGGAGGCTGTCACACAGCCACTCTGCATGACGGCAGCAGAAGGCACCTTTATTCCAGACGTCTTCCTTCATCATCCCCAGCTAGGGAAGATAATTTGAAAAGTGACTGACACCTCTTAGGCAACGCTGGAAAGAAAACCCATTTGGAGATAATTCAGCTTCTGCTTCGTGAGTTTGCTTAATTTTCCCACATCCCGGCTGCGTGTGTTAACACGGAGACAAAGTCTTGGCTTTAAACAGCTCATCAGCTCTGATTATTGACTGCACTCCTCATGCCAGAGCCCGAAGGGAGGACGCGGCAGCTGAGAACGGCCCCAAGCTGCAAAGCCCCACTTGCGGTCCATGCCCCATCAGCAGAGCTGCCGCTAAGCTCTGGGGAAAGGAACTGGCAGGGACAGAGATGAAATAATTCGCAGGGCTTGTAACCCACTCTCTGGTATGACTGAAGGTCTCAGCATGTCCACTCGAAACGTCACGGTGAAGTTAGCAGAGGTGGCTTGCAAAAGCAGAGGGCTTAGAGAAAGCATTCTATCCCCTAATTAGATTGGATATTAGGAGAAATTTCTTTACTGAAAGAGCGGTCAGGCATTGGAGCATGCTGCCCGGGGAACTGGTGGAGTCCCCATCCCTGGGGGTGTTCAAAAAATGTGTAGATATGGCACTTCAGGACATGATTTAGCAGGTACGGTGGTGTTAGGTTGACAGATGGACTTGATGATCTTAGAGGTCTTTTACAACCTTAATGATTCTGTGATTCTATGATTCTAATTGCAGCCTGTCTGAGGTGTGACTCGCAGACAGTTCAGCCAGCCCCACTGAGACGGCTCTCTTGGGAGGTGATGAGGCTCTGTTGGGGTTTCTGCTTCCTGGGCAGGAGATCAGCAGCATGATGCTGAAAGCCCAGGAAGGGGGTGTTTTATATAGGGAATAAATGGCCGAGTTTGGAACCTGTGAGATGAAGTCTGGTGATGGCCTCAATGGGAAGATGGCCCTGGATCTCGATATATACATGGATTAGATGGAATGGTAAATGAAGAAGACATTTAATGCAATGCAGAGTTTATGAGTTCAAGGGGAGAAGCACCAGCCCAGGTGGCAGGGAAGGTTCCCACGTCAGCATCCCTGTGCTGAGGGATGTGCAGCGCTGCTGGGAGCCAGTCACCAAGCTTCCCGGTGGAGGACAAGCCAGATGCTGTTGTTAGCATCTTTCTGATGGGCAGGTTCACATCAGGCCATGAATTTCAGGCAGATGTAAAGCACGCAAGATTAAGATTCATCGCGTAGAAAAAGGGCACTGAGGAGATAGTCTTTGTGAAGCCTGGAGGCTGAGCGCCTTGGGCTTGCAGATGAACTTCTAACAAGCAGGCTCTGGATCCGTCAGGGAGATGCTGGCTCTTGCGAGGAGAGGTGGGAGCCTGCAATGACCGCATCTAATGTGGTGTGAGAACAGACAACTTGGCAATCTCTCTGAGAACAGCAGTGTGCTGGAGGCCGCCTGCAGAATAAAGCAGCTGAAATTTCACAGCTCTGTTATCACGCTCTGAAAGGCAAGCAGGTCTCCGGTCTCTGAATGAGGACTGCTGGTCAGCCCTGCATGCTTTGATGGCCCAGAAAATCTCGCCTGTAAGTGTAGGTGCAGCAGGAGCAGCCAGGAGATGAAGCCATGAGATGTCGATGCTTACCCTGAAGGAGAGCAGGATGCTGCACTCCACAACTGACCAGAAATCAGAGAAAAGCCCTCCCCAGGAGGCAGCCTGGAAGTGGGCAAGGAAGGGTTTTGTGCCCAGTCTGCAGGGGCCATGGCCTGCATGGGTCCCTGCACAGGGTGAACGTTAGATGAGGGCTTTTGCTGTGTCCCCCCATCACAAACACTCCTCTCCTGAGCACCCCTGCGCCTGAGCCCTGTGAAGGCTGCCCCTCTCCCCATGCTCTGTGCTCAGCATCCAGCACGGCTTTCTCCTTGGAGAGTGCTCTAGCTAACAAGTCTTTAAGAAAAGCAACAGCTCACATCGCCTTGAACTCGAAGAGCTGTGATTAGTGCTGCTAGGGCCTTCATAAACCCTCAGGGCTGGTTGGGAAAGCAGCTTGTGCTGGAAGTGCTCCTGTAGCAGGACCTGGGGGATTTTCTGGTTGGCTGGCAGGTGGGAGCAAGGAGAGGAGCTCCTCACTGGTGCCGCAGCATCAGAAGATCCCAGGGGTGACCCCAGCTGCGGCGGCTCTGGGATCCTCTGGGATGGCAGTTCTTTTGGTGCCTTTGCTCAGGGACGAAGGACACAGTTTTCAAAAGCACCAAAATAGTTCAGGAGCCTGCGTGTCCTTGGCAGTCCTCGTGATGCCCACAGCTGTACAAACATCACACAGCACCAGTGACAGGCCCAGGCACCCGAGCAGGCTCCAGAGCCCACCATTGCTCCTTCCCCTCACAAGGAAGGCAAGGTAGCGGCCACTGCGGCTGCAGCAGCTCTGTCGGGTGTGAGATGCCAGGGACCTGTCTGTCTGTATTTGCTTCATCAGCATGACCTACATCCTTCAAACGCTTTCCAGCACCTCTCCAAGTCTGGCAATTAGTCGCCTGTGAGAGAAACAACGCTCCTGCCCAGGATGACTTTCATAGTAGAGAAGATGCATTGCTCCACGCTGGCAAAGCTTTGCAGAGCCCTGCTGTGAAACGCATCAGGAGATCATCATCAACACGTTAGGTGTTCAAAAAAAGTCTAGGTGTGGCACTTCAGGACATGGTTTGGCAGGCACGGTAGTGTTGGGTTGACAGTTGGACTTGATGATCTTAGAGGTCTTTTTCAACCTTAATGATTCTATGGTTCTATGATCATCTGTCCAACTGAGGTGGGCTCCTGAGAGATCTCAGATGTGTTTTAGCTCCTTGCCAGCTCCATGAGGACACGAGAGGAGACCCACTGCAGCCCAGGGCAGTGGGAGACTGTTCACCAGCTCACGGGCCGACCCAGTGTCTGAGCATCACAGCCCCACTGCAGTTCCTCGGCCGGCACCAGCACGGCTCTGGGAGCAAACGCAGCATCCAGACTGCTCGACGGCTGCAAGCTGCCTCAAGGACCAGCCACCCAGGCGGAAAATAGCAGCTGGCCAGCTCTTGCTCCTTTGCGTTCACAACTGCTCCCTTTCCTCTCCTAATTCAGGGGCATTTGGGGGAATTCTGGCATTTTGGTTGTAAGCGAAAATGCAGCGTTTCGTTTTCCACAGAAATTAGCAGTTTGCCAAGAAAATATGTATCTCTAAGGAATCTCTGCCCTCTCCTATACCTCCAGCCTGGACCATTTTAACCAGTGCTCTTGAGCCAGCCCTGTGCCATCCATGCTTCCCTCCACTTGCCTGCTTGCAGTGAGGAAGAGGAGGAGGAGTATTTGGGCTGGATTCTGTGTTTCAGCTGCCTGCTTTCCCCTGGCTTTGCAGAAACACAAGCCCCTGAAACACCCAGGAGACAGAACAGTGTAATTAAGGAAAAGAGGAGCTCCAGGTGACACTGGCTCTAGCGAACAGTGCTTTCCCCTCCCGCTCGGTGCTTTCTCATTGCGTTGGTCTCTCGCTGGGGGCATGAGTCACATTGGTTCTGGTGATGGATGAAATTAGCTCCAATGTGAAATGGGAAATAAAAAGCCATTCACCTGACAAGACAGCTGCGCAGGCACAGGGCTCAGGGCAACGATCCTCTCTGCCTTTTTCTCCTCTTGTGCTTTTCACAAGCAGCTCCCTTTTAATTAGATGGGACGCAGTTCTAAGTCAACTATAAATGATATTATCAAACTAATAGAGTGTGATCATATCCTGGCTTTTATTGGTCTGGGAGCTGCTGCTGGCTGCCATGGGAACTGTGTATTTCACATAGCTCCTCAGCTCTGGTTCATACACATCAAAAGAAGGGAAGGAAAGAGGTGATGAACCCCCAAAATGACCTGGCTTTGCAATGATCCCATGAGTTGTTCTCCCCAGAGACCCATCCATTGGGACTTTTTCACCCTCTCTTTCTTGGCCCCGCGTGTTTGCCCCATGCTGGGGCTGTCCCCAGGACAGAGACCCCCATCCCCAGCTGCATGCCGAGAGAGAGAAAGACCACTCGGTCCTGGCTGCTGTCAGTGTTCCAAGCTTGGCAGGAGGCTGCAGGCTCCAGGTGCACCCGTGCTGCCTTGGGCTGGAGCACAACCCAGCTGGCTCCAGCTCAAAGAGCTGGCAATTGAACCGAGCCCAGGTGAGCTGCCCCCAGCCCCACCGCCCAGCCCCTCCGTGCCACAGGGAGCTGCAGTTAGCCTCCCCTGTGCCTCAGCAGCAGCTGCCCAGCTCTTCAGCACTTCTAAAGGCCAGAACCTGATGTGGTGGGTGTGCATCTATTGGGCTGGACGTGTGGGTGGCTCCAGGGACGTGGGCTCCTGCGGGGATCGGATGGGACCCGCGTGAAAGGAAAGCTTCTCTGCCAAGTGTGTGACTGCCCTTCCATGACAAGAGACCCAATCCAGCCTCAAAGTAGGCATTGTGATGGGGCATGGCCGTGGGTGACCTCAGGGACAAGAGGCAGCCTTGCCTGTGACCCATCAGCTGCTCAGCTGGGTCCTGCCTGCATCCCTGCTCCTGCTGCCCCAGAACACTGCAACTCTGGCTTCTGGCACGGACTTGCCTTGCCTGGCTAGCTGCTGTCTTCTTTTTCTAGGATTTGAGTTCTTTTGCAGGAAAAACACCTTAAGCAGGGGAGGTTTGTTATAACTATTAGGCTGAAAGGCTTCTTCCCTGCCTGCCTGACCCTGCTTGGTGATGTCCCTTTGAAAAGGTCTGTCCATGCTCCATGAGCAAAGGCACTGACAGTGAAATCGCAGGCCCCGGTTGAGAACTTCTCAAAACACTCCCTGCTGCACTGATCTTTTTTTCCATGGGGCTAATTTTTTAATCAGAGCGATGTAGGACATGAACAGAACCAATTAAAGGCTGGCAGACTAATTAATGTCAATCAGCATGGTTTATGGATATTGGCCTCGTCAATCAAACTTGAAATTGTGTGTTGGTGAAATGATTGCTTTTGGTTCTCAAAGCTAATGCTCTACAGAGAGATTTTCTTTCCTGAGATGCACATTAAAATATTACAAGTCCTTCAGGAATGAGTTAAAGGACATAGTTAAAAGTTCTTTAGGCACTGACAATTACGGATAGATCCTTTGCTAAATCTCACTTGATGCTGCAGTGGATTAAATGCCAAGCTTGCTACCGTGCTCCTGAGAACCATGCTAGGGGCATCTCACCCCTCCTGGAGCCAGCGTACCCTGCAAAGGTCCGGGCTGGAGGAGATGGACCTGGCAAGCTGCTCAGCGCAGTAAAGGAGTGACTAAATGGGCACCACGGCAAGGCTTAGGCAGGGTGGGGGCAGGATTCCTTCCAGGGAAATGGAAATTTTCAGACTGAAATCTGACTGGAATCTGCAGGATTCCTTCCAGGGAAATGGAAATTTTCAGACTGGAAATCTGAAAGGAGCCATTGGGTGGTTTGCAGAGGGATGTTTGGGAAAAAGAGGAATAAGTGAAAACATGTTGTAAGCTTCATCCTGACAAAAGGAAATGCCCAGGGTGCTTTGGAAAGGTTCGGTTTGTAAGCGAGGAGACCTGCTGCAGCCAGGGCATTCCCAGCACCGCTGCTGATGCCTCCGCAAGGCCCCAGATATTAGCTGACTGCAGGCATCGGCAACCTTTCCAGCACCCCACAGAAACCTGTGGAAGAAGAACAGAGCCAGCTATTAAAGCACATCCCTTCTCTTGCAAGTCTGTGTGACCTGAACCTGGCGCTGCTCTTGTTAAAACAAAAATCAAAGAGCGTTTACAGAGCCTGTGTTAGGATGGCACAGGCACAGTTGCTATGAGCAATCACCGCCTTTTAAAACCTGAACCCCGCGGCACTCGTTTTTCTTTGCACATAATAATATGGATGTAATTTCCCACTTTGAAGAAAAAATGAATAAAGGAAGAACTCCATCAGGTGGAGCCCCTGGAAAGTGCCTGGCAGAGGTGAGGTGGCAGAGAGAGGATCCTGCAGGGCACAGCCAGCCGTGGGAAGTGATGCTCAGAAGTCCTAACAGCCTGAAGCAGGGATGGCACAGGCTGCAGGGTGACACTGGGCTGGTGGCATCGCGTTCCCAGCAGAACACACGTGGCTCATTGAAAGTGTTGTGCTTGGGAGGTGTAAGACTTGTCACCGTCCACAGTGCATGGGCAGCGTAGTGACAGCTCCTTCCTATGCAGAGCTGGAGAGGGCTGAAATGCTGGTCTCCATCCCACTGGCTTTTATAGGTCTCCCTGGGTCTGAGAAAGACTGGCATATTATTCAGCATCTCATCAAATACTACAGTTCAGACAGCAGGTCTCTGAGTGGTCACCGTTAAATTTATCTGTGTGATTGCTGGGGCTCGTGCTATTAAACTTCGAAGCTGTATAATTTTGTCCTTTCTGAATGGCCGACAGTCCTTTGCCACAGCCTGTCAGCTGGAGATGTCTGAAAGACCACGGCAGGCTGAGCCTGGCTCTGGTATCAGCAAGGTGGGAAGTCGAGCCATGCAATGCTTCGCAGCCCTGGCACGCAGAGAGTCGCTGCTGACATGCCCGGAACAGGGAGAGGGTAGCCATCGCATGGGAACAGAGGGATTTTTATGACACACTTATTTCCCTGGTACAAAATCATATATTGACATTACGGTGGAAGGTCCTTTGCCTGGTTATCATTTGAAGATGTACATTTTATCTAAGTGAATGCTTAATTGCTCCTCGTTGGACATTGGTCATGGGACATTAGGCATCAATAAAAGACGACTCTTAAAATATGGGCTGAATACCCTTTCCAGCTCAGTGTGGTGGTTATGGTCACAGAACAGATTTTCTTCACAGCATTTTGATTTTTTCATTTGTTTCCCATTTGGGCAAGGTGGCTGATACCTCTGCTATAACCACGTCCCTTCTTCCCAGCCCCAGCCTTGGCCTCGCAGCTTTCCTGATGCAAAATGCCCCATCCCAGAGGGGGCAACTGCGGACAGAGCCACACATTTTAATTCCTAGCTGACGTGCGAGGAGCACGACCCTGAGACAGAAGACGAGACTGCGTGATGCTCAGCAAGAACACGGAGATGCCAGTTGCTCTGAGGACACGGATGCTGGAGGGAAGCGTTAATATTCTGGGCCACCATGTCTCCCTGCCATCTGTTGCACCAAAGCAAAGGGCACTGAAATAAACTTCAAAATCCCCGGAGAGGGAGAAAACTCTGGATGCTATTCCTGTGGCAAGCTGTTCAAGGCTTACTCAAATTATCTTTTTCCTTTCCAGACGTAGCCTTTTTCAGAGATGTCCTGCCTCAGGGAGATGGGTTTGGTAGCTGTGAGGCTTGTAAGAGTGTGATTGTACACGCTGGAGGTGCACAGCCAGCCCAGCTCATTGCTGTGGATAAGGGAGAGGCAGAAACCACGCGGCCTCCCGAGCGGCGAGTTGGGACGAGGCAGGGAGCTGCAAGCTGGCAGTCCTCATGGGGCAGTTTGTTCCTGAGCAGGCAGAACTATTTAAAGCTTTTGGACATTTCCTGAGCTGTCTGATGGAAAGGAGGAGAGATTTTCCTCAAAACGCCTGCAGACTGCTTGGGGGCCTTGTGGTGCCTTATCTTCTGCTAAAAGCCCTTCAGCCAAGGATTCATCTCCTCCAAGTGCTGATGTCCTCTTCCCAGGAAGAGATCAGGAGGAAAATTTTATGAGGATTTATTCTTTATTTGGCACTTGGGACTCTCCCAGTATAACACGCTTCCCGCCTATGGCCCATTCCCCTGTCTCCTGGTATGTGCAGGTAAAGATTTACGCGATTCCAGGTGCCAGCCTCGCTGGAGAGATTAACGTGAGATAATTTCTTACACAGAGGTTTATTGAGTTCTCCAAGTTCATTCACCAGCTGTGAAGTGAAACATCTGAAAACAGTTTTGGAATACTAAATTATCCCTGGCACTAGTGCAAAAAAGGGAAACAGTGCCTTTGTCTGATCGAGGTATTTATTCTGCTGAGCAGAGCGGGCTTCGTGTGCAAAGCCCTGGAAGCTGAGATGCTGGGTTATTAGGTGCCTCCCAGTATGGCCCAGCCGGGGTGTGGGATGATGTGCCTGGCATGCTCAAGGTGCTGTGCTCTGCTTCTCAGCATCCTCCGCCCCATGAGCTCCCATGAGCGACGGGTTATTATTTCACGGCAGATTTGGAGAAGCAGGGGAGCCCTGGAGCCCAAGGCAAGGGTGATCACTGAGCTACAGCAATGTAAAGACACTAGGAAATGAGTTTGTGGCTATGGCACCCTGCAGACCTCATGTCAACAGAAATGTCGATTTGGTGTCATAGCAATATCTCTTCTACCACGTCATGCTTCAAGGGTGAAGAAGGAAGGTCCTTCCTGGGAGCTCAGTCTGGGCCAGCCCCCTCTTTCCATGTGTCTTGTCCTGCTTCTTGGGCACCCTCCTTCCCTCTGCCTTAGCCAGAAGCCAAGCAGGAGCCCGGTGCTGGCCCCTGCACCTGCATGCTGGGCTGATGCAGAGGGCAGAGCCCGCAGCAGCATCGCTGGGCAAAATAATGCGTGGCCGTACGGTTAGGGATGCTGCAGCCGGGTTTCTTCCTTGGTGCATGGCTCCTCAGAACAGAAGTCAGCCTTGCTTGGGTTGAAGGAAATTGGTGGCAATTAGTAAATTGTCTTTTAAAAAAAATCCTCTCGTTAGCAACTGGGCAGATGGCTGCACAGGGGCCTCTGGGGGGTATCTTTGTATGCAAATATTGGCCATGAGGCACTAATTATGTGCCTCTCCCATCTCAAGCACACTCCTACCCCTGCCAATGGATCATTCCACTAATTTTTATCTCTGTTGCACTTAGGGTGCCATGCCCATACTGCTTTTGCACTCTTGTACAGAGGTTGAGAGTACATTAGCTGGGACGAGTCCATGGGGAAACCCACAGCGGTAAGGACAGATTTCAGAAGATGATTTACCATCGCCCCCAGCATGTTACAGCGCGTCCCCAGTGAGCCACGGCCAGCCTACGGGCTTTTGCTCTGGGATACACCAGTGGGGAGGATCCAAGCATCTTCTTCACTTATTTATTTATTTACACTTTGATGACCCTACCTTGGAAGTGAATTTTCTGCTATCATCTGCAGCATTTTTCCTTCAAAATCCCCCTCCTGACAGCATTCCAGCAGCGAGACCACCACTTCTTTGCATCCCGATGAAGAATTTGCAGAGGTATGTTTGCAAATGCCTTCTGCACACATGAAATGCTGTCACATCGGGGAAGCTCACACAAAAACAAACTCCAGTACTCGCTCTTCCCTATGACTGGTCTTTGTCTTGAAACAACTGTAAAAGAGGGCAATCAATATACCTTGCCAGGGTTTTTTTAGTGCTTCCAGAGCCATTATGGTCATAATGCTTCTTCAGGCTGCCGTGTCAATACGTTTGAGACACTGAACGTGTCAAAACCACATAAAATCTTTATTAAGGTGAAATTAAATGAGCAAGCCCGAATCAGTAACTTCAATGGATATTACCCTTCAAGGATGCCAGACCTAAAAACCAGGCACAGCTGAAAAATCCAGGGCATTCAACGTTAGGATTAAATTAATGAGAAACTCAAACATTTGCCACAGAGCCTGGGCAGGAGGAATTTCGGAGGAATGGCCATTGCGGTGCTGTGGACACCTGCCCTTCATTTTTATTGCAGCATTGGCCTGAGCTAAAGAAGTGCAGCGAATTTGGTGCAGGCAGGAGGAAAACTCTTATTGGCACGAATGTTCAGTCCCCCTCTGCTCAACAAATTAACCCAGGTTGAACAAAAGAATTAAAAACCCCACTTATTTGCACGTGGTCCGAGGTGGCAGTGCATGGGGCTGCACCGGGTGGCACCAGGACGCATGGCACCCCGCAGTGAGGGAGTAGGAGTTTCACAAGGGAGGGAACGGGGCCAAATTCTTTTCAGTAGTGCCCAGCGACAGGACAAGGGCCAACGGGCACAAACTGAAGCAGAGGAAGTTCCAGCTGAACATGAGGAAGAACTTCTTCCCTCTGAGGGTGACGGAGCCCTGGAACAGGCTGCCCAGGGAGTTTGCGGAGTCTCCTTCTCCGGAGATATTCAGGACCCACCTGGATGCGGTCCTGTGCAGCCTGCTGTAGGTGACCCTGCTTCAGCAGGGGGTTGGACTAGATGACCCACAGAGGTCCCTTCCAACCCCAAACATTCTGTGATTCTGTGATTCTGCCAAGTTAAATGCAACCTGACAGCCTGGATCTCTTCCCCCCCCCGTACGCAGCAGGGCTGGGCACACAAGCACACGCTCAAAGAGGAAATCAGAGCGGTGCAGGTCAGGAGGCAAAGCATCCCGCTGCTCTGCTGCCTGCGGGACGGCATCTCCTCGCACCCCGACGCGGCTTCTGCCCTCTGCACGTTCTCGGGGTTGCTTTAGGAGGTGACGCTCTCAGGTACCTCGCGAGCAGCTGTGTCCCAGGGCTGCACGGGAGCCTGTGCTCTAGGAAGGACCGGGGTGGGAGCGGCAATTAAACCTCAGGAAAAAGGAGCAGGTGCCGAGCTGGGAGAGCAGCCTGTGCCCAGGCACCCTGCTCTTGGCATGGGGTTTGCAAGGTCACCCATTGCAGAGCTCGCCTGACTGCAGGGCCACCCTTGTGCTGCATTGTCCTGGTGGATGTCTTTCTTCTCCCGAACCCTCCCAAGCACTTTCAGACCCTGCAAAGACACCAGCGCCGTGCTCACGCGGAGAACCTGGCTGCAGGACCGCAGGGTACTTTCGGATCAGCACCTGACGCCAGCCACCCTCCTCCCAGCCTTGGACAGGGACTGCAGCAGCAGATATTTTCGCCTGCCAAAGGGAGACCATGAGAGGACAAGCAGGACACGTGAGAGCTGCTAGGATCCTGGGAAAGAAAACCCACAGTGCGCGCATGCCCCACTCGCCTTCCTGGTGCCTGTGGCTGTGGAGCAGAGCGGCACACAGGTCAATGCAGCAGCAAGGTGCTCGTGCTGCGGCGTGCTGGATGCGAACTCCCAGGAGGGTAAAACACCTGGTGATTCAACCCGAGGCAGAGACAACGGTGGAGGTAGTGCAGGTACCACGAGGCTGTTGGGATACAAGAGTTGGGTCCAGGCTCTTCGCACAGACGGTGCCGGGCACGCAGCAGCACAAGCCCATTGCTGCCTCTCCATCCAGATGATGGCAGGGGGACAGGACCCAGGCTGATTTGTCTGGGCTCGGTGCTGCACAACAGCCCGGCATGGCTTGCTTTATTCCACTTACTGGTGAGCTCCTGTTTTCAGTTCTGCAGCGCTTGGGAAGTGGATGGGTTCAGTCCAGCCCATCCTCACTGCCCGGGGAGCAATCGCAGACCATCTGTGGAACAATTTGCTGCCCTGCGGGACCAGCCTGTCAGGAAGGCTCGGAGAGGCTTGGATTTTGCACCTTTGGAGAGTGCCATTGCTCTGCTGTCGCCTGCAAGCTGCAGGGTAGACCTGGCTCCTCCTGGGGCTGTCTCATGGTTTGGAAGGAGGTGTTCACCTCAGCACTGTCCAGCAGGTCAGGAATGGGCAGGACAGCACCAGTTGGACCCCCAAAGCGCCACCGGCCTCTCCCCACCAAGGGCACGGCTCCCTGGTGCCCATGGCCTGTTGTCAAGCTGCAGCGAGGGATGCCGTCCCTGTGGGGTTTCCACTGGAGCGCTGGGATTTCGCAACCCTTTTCCTGCGTTATTGTCGTGCTGCTTTTGCTTCAGTAGGTGGGAGCCTGCAACTTGCCAGAAGGGCTTTGCATTTCACCAAGGAGCTCTTTTGCCAACACACCTTCTCAGTGGAAAGCTGAAAAATTGCTCGGTTCCAGCCTATTTAGTTTTAATTGTTTCCTTTAGTTCTCATTGCCCGTGGCAAAATATCACCTTCCCCTAACACACAGCCAGGCTGGGCGCCAGTCACCCTGCGCAGCCGCCGCCACCGTGCCATCCCTCCCACCGCTCCCCCGGGTCTGCTGTCTCGCTGGGCAGGGCTGGATTTTGGGATGGAGGTGGTGGCGGCTTGCGTTGCCCTCAGCAAGCACCGGGCGAGGAGCAGTTGCATCGCTGCCATCGCTGCGCTCTCTCCCCATCTCCGAGGTCTTTGCTGGCTGCTCTGGCTCTCCCCTCCGCTCGCAGACATTTGCTGCGCGGACTTTCCCAGCAAGCTCTCCTCTCCCCTGCTTCCCAGCCTTTCTCTGGCGGCTGCTGCGGAGAGGCTGGCTCGGAAGGCTTGCTTCCAAGACGGCTTTGAAAAGAAAGGACTGTGCCGCTGAGTGAGAAACATGATGCACACAGAGCCCCTGGGGAATGCGGAACAGCAGAAGAGGAGAAAAGCCTCTCCTCCCTCCCCTGGCCACAGAGCAGGCTTCGAGCACCAGCGAGCTCAGGTGCCTTTAGGGGAGCGATGGAGGTCACCGTGCCCCGGGTGAGCATCACCTCCACGGCCTCTCCTCCCGCTCCTGCTCCGAGCGCAGGGGCGCAGGGCAGCCCTTCCCCAAGGACACCCCTCTTCACGAAGGCGACAACCCCATGGCACGGCCAGGGTCCTGCAGCCTCAGGGAAAAGGCTGTGGGGACTCCTAAGCCTGCTCGGAGGTTACGGCACCAGCAGGATAGAGCACTATTCCCTTTCCATGCAAGCTCTATCCAGGGAGCGCACCCAGACAACCCCCCGGCAACCTTAGGAACAGATCAGACTCAAGGGAATATTAACTTATTCCAGCATAAGGCACGGCTGCAGAGCCAGCTATCAGGCCGAAAAAGAAGGAAACCACACACAACAACCTGCCAGAGTAACCCCCGGGTAATTTATTTTATCCCCAGGATAAAATATTGCTGTGCTTCCAGCACCTACAGGTTTTCCTCCGCTCACTTCTGGGGAAGAGCTGTAAAACAAAAGGCTCATTAATTAATCAGCTAAAAGAGTGACAGAATGTTATTAGATACTCAGGAGTTAATTGTACTGATGTTAATCGCATGCATTTTAATGGCACCAGTAGAGAAGTAATATGCAATTCCATAGGTATTCCAGAATAATTTAGCAAATTAATTAATTTCTGCTAATACTTTTTGTATCACCTGTCCTCTTCCTCTCATGTTCTCCCAGGGAAAGGAGGAAGAAACCTTTCCCGCTGGCTAAATCTACTGAAAACTCACTTTTGCTGACAAAGACAGAGTTTTATTTCTCAGTGGATTTATTCCTGGCAGAGAAACCCCCCAAAGTCATCCCAGGGTGACAGGGTGGCCAAGCAGGGCTGTGATTCCCTGGTCGTCAATTTGGAAAGCTGGATCAGGGCTGGGCAAAACGTTTTGGACAGATGATGATGGGCTGAAAAGATGGAGGCTAAAATGGTTTGTGGATTTAGGTCAAATTCGGTGAGCGGAGCCAGGACAAAATGTGGAAAAGAAAAGTAAACAGCATCAGGCATTTTATTGTCTCCTCAAAACGAAATGTTTGGCTTAGAAAAAGCAAAACTCTCCCGTTGCAGCGTGCTCGAGAGGCAGCTTTTCTGCTTGTCTCCTTGCGCCTCCCCCCGGGCACCAGCAGCGGAGAGGTGCCCAGCATCTGGGGCACCATTTCAGCTGGAAAAATGATTTATATTGGCTTTCTGCACCCACTGCTTAATGAGCGCAGGGCACAGCACCTCAGGACGGAGGTGGATATAGGAGGAGACAGGTGATTTGGGCCATATGGGAGCCGCTCCTCAAGCTGTCCCCCTCCCTCCCCACGCTGGCAGAAAAGAGACCACCAGAAGCCATTGCTCTCACGGGGCTTTTATTGTCGGGCTGGCCCTCGCCCCCTGCCCCACTGCCTGCGGCTGGCCGAGCCCCTCGCCACCGCACACGCCAGCAGAGGAGACCCATGCCCACTCCCAAGCCCAGCCGCCTGCCCGGGGCAGCACATCCTTCCCAGCTCTTTTTTGTTTTGTTTTTTTTTTTTTTTTTTTTTGTTTTTTCTGAAATATTTT
>Ga0065711_1034135_pt1 | contig 24251 bp, 10 predicted proteins | sample Hoacrofraction12_FD_59098 | JGI IMG/M metagenome (GOLD analysis project Ga0065711, IMG submission 59098) | Hoatzin crop microbial communities from Cojedes, Venezuela - Epithelial fraction 12 v2 (version 2) | ecosystem: Host-associated > Birds > Digestive system > Esophagus > Crop | place... | reverse complement strand
CCCCCCCGGTCTCCTCCCACACCCAGTCTCCACGCACACAGACGCACACGCCGACCGCCGAGGCGCAGGGGCTGTGGCAGCGTGAGGCACGCACAGTCCCGAGGCACACACGTGCGACAGGGGCAGCTCGGGGGGACGTGGGCCTGAGTCACGCTCTTGCCTGAGGCAGCCAGGCCTGTGGCATGGATGGGCAGACGGACGGATGGACGCTGGGTCACGCAGCGCTGTGTCGCTGTGAGGTGCGCTCACGAGCTGGTCCGTGCCGCTGACACGGCTCTGCGTGATGCAGAGACACGACGCACGGGTCCGGGGCATGTGGGTGTCGCGGTGGTCTGAGGTCTGTGGGGCCGTGTCACAGGGACGTGTGGACGCGTACTGTCCTGAGGTGTGTGACTGTCACTGTGAGACACATGAGCACTGCTGGAGTGTGCGTGACAGTGACACGGCGAGACGGACCCACGCGCTGGTCTCGGGCACAGGGACAGTGTCACTGAGACGCTCACAGAGCCCTGAGGGGCATGAGCCCGTGTCGCTGACAGACAGACAGACAATGGGCTGAGGAACACGGGCCGCTGTCGCTGTAACACAGGTGCTGCTCTGAGGCATGTTGCTGACAGACAGACAGCAAACTGCACGCGCAGGGTAGCCTGGCACGTGCACAGATACCCTTGGAGTACCCCGCGACACGCAACAGGCAGAGGGAGAAGGACAGGCACACAGGCTGCTCCGGCACACACAGGTCATGAGACACAAACATCTACCCGCTGGCCCGAGAAACGCGGGCAGGCGCACTTGGAGCTTGACAGACACACATGCTAGCCTAAAATACATACGACTGTCGCTACTCAGCTGGCACGTACCCCGTTGACAGGCATACACATACCCTGTCCTGGTGGCCTGAGGCAGCCGAGACCATCTTGGCGAGGCGCACATGCACAGCCACACATACACTCACACACTGATCTGGAAAAACACAGGACCGTCACTGCGAGACAAACAAGCGGGGCGCGTGGCGCTGTGTCACAGGGACAGGTTTACGCACCTGCTTCCCTGGTGTGACAGGCCAACAGACAGTGCCTGGCACCCATAACCCCTTCCCCGTGCAAGAGCCATTCGCTAGGCTTGGCTTTTTCTGTAACGCTGAACTCTCTAGCTCCTGGCATATGGCACCGTGTCCTTAAAAAAGCAATTTGGAAAGTGGAAGCTTTACAGACTAGTCTGAGCCCATGCAGCTGTGTTAGTACAAGGCCTATCGATGCACGTACATGCCTGCACACACACGCACGCACAGAAGCAAAACACCAGCAGAACATAGCAGGCTGCAGCTTCAGACGGGAGCAACTGCACCAGCTGCTGCTTGTGCACTCCTTCTGGCAAATCTGTGTGTGTGATTACCACCAAGAGCAAGTGACAGAAATTCAGCATTTTCAAGTGACACATTCCTTCTCTTACACTGTGGCTCAGACAAGATACCACGATAGATACAAGATCACACAAACATGTGTGTGCAGTGGCCAAAATGCAGACAGGTACTCGTACAATCCATTACTCTGGTGTAACAATGAAAGGAAAGTGCTGGAATACTTAAACGAGCTCCTGAGAAATACAGCAGCATGTACAGCTCATTTCAAACACGTACAAATGGCCTCAAGTTGTGTCAGGGAGGTTTAGATTGGATATTAGGAAAAATTTCTTTACTGAAAGAGTGGTCAGACATTGGAACAGGCTGCCCAGGGAAGTGGTGGAATCACCATCCCTGGAGGTGTTCAAAAAACGTGCAGACATGGCACTGTGGGACATGGTTTAGCAGGCATGGTGCTGTTGGGTTGATGATTGGACTTGATGATCTTATAGGACTTTTCCAACCTCAATGATTCTATGATTCTGTATACTGGGTCAGTATGTGTGCATGTGTATATGTATACAAGCATCTACCCGTTCATATACACATATATGTATGAGTTTACATGTGTGTGTGCATAGAAGTGGTATAGAACATATTCCAGACTCCAGCACCTTGTAAGCCTTCATGGTGGCAACCAGAGCAGACATTTGCTCTGCTTCCTTTCTAGCATTTGCAATATTTCCTGTAGGAAAAGGAGGCTGGGAAGGTTTAACATTCTGGGTGCTCCAGCTGAGTATTTGGCATCGCTCAGCGGAGATGATAAATACGGAAAAGAGGTCTGGAAGGGAGCTCCTGATGTTTGAGCCTAGTTTGCCCTGCTACTGCAGTCAACTAAATCCTACATCACCTTGCTGTTCCTACTGAATAACTGTTCCAGAGCTGCTCTGTTAGAAACCTCTGCTAATTTCCACCCTTCTGGCCAATTTATATCCATATGTTCTGGGTTGATGTTGCCATTTAATTCAAATACTTCTTCCTCTCCCTTTCCTGTGTAGTATTTATAGAAGGAATTACATCCAGTCTTGGGCTTTGTTTTGCTCGACAGAAAGAGACAAGGTTTTTTACTCTTCTCCTCTAAAGACCGTCTCTCAATTTGCTGGTTGTTCTCATCTGCCTGTCCTGCACCTGTTCTGAATTTGGTTCATGGTTCTTGAACATGGGCAGTTAAAGTTCTACACTGTGGTCCATGTGAAGTTCCATAGTATCCTCTACACGGGAATTAATGTCTTCTCCTTTCAGCTGGAAATATCTCACCTAAGACATTCCTGGCCTTGCCAAGTTTCACATGCGTGATGAAACTCAGCTCCTCTCCCACACTGCTTCACTGCACTGCTGGTGTCTCACACACTGAAATGCTGCTACCTCTTTTTGCCATTGGCACTCCACATGCACATACAGCTGCTTGGTATTTCACGTATATGTTCACAGCCAGACGCCATGTGCAATCTAACATAGCCTGGAAGACAAACCTCCAGCTCACGTTTCAGAATTTTGCATTGTAGAATTTTAACCTTTACTTTTATTTTGACCACTATTTCAGTTGTAGGGATGGGAAGTTTCTGTGAAGTCTTTTAAGACGTGGTTCCTGTGGTCTAATGCACACCAAATGTCTGGCCACAACTCCTCAAGCATAGGCGTTGCATCAAACTCTTTGGACTGCTTGCCCTGGTACCAGCCAGTCTAGAGCTCCCCAGCATCCCAGTTGAGCTTGAACTTGTTCCACCTGACATGGGAATAGCCAGCACGGGCCGTGTTTCTCTTTGCAGCCACGCACTGACAGCTTGTGGACCTCGTAAGAAAAGCTTCTGCACTGGTCTATCATCTCAGTCATTTGCAGCCAGCCTGGCCCTGCTATGCAGCGGAAATTCCTGTTCATGAGTTGAACTTCTCTTTGCCTGGTACCTTAGCTCCCTTTGTAGTTGCACTTGCCCCATACTCCACACCACACTGAGTCCCTTAATGAAGTGCATGTCTACTGCATTGGGTCTGTCTTGAGAGTTGGCAAAGGAAGCTGGTGCCAGAGTGATCCGTCTCTACTTTTGCTTTTCCCTTTCGTACATTATCCCGTTTCATTCCCCTCCAGGCTTTTATTTTCCTTCAAAATTTCCTCTAAAGCTTTCCTTACTTTTCCATCAAATCTTTCAGATTTTTTTGCTGCTTAATACCAAAATAATTTTGTCCATTAAATAACAAAAATTGTGTCATCTTGTTGTGTAATAAGTATTTGTCAGGCATTACATTTACAGTTGCTTTTACAATTTGAAAACACGAGCCCCAGGGACAGCAAAATGTAGCAGTGGTGTCACTCAGTTCCCTCACACACACACTAATTCTCCTCAGAACTGATGGCTTGTGAGCCAGCTCCACACAGCTAGAATGCAAAAATACCCTTTGCTGCAAGAAATACATATTCCCGGTGCTGTTCCTCTGCAGGAGAAGCTGTATACAGCTCCGTTCTGAAGTCAGAGAGGATCCCAGAGTTGTATTTGTTGTTATTTTTATGGCCTTTAGCATTGCCATTCCTGCATGGCTTTTTTTCTCTCTATATGATACTCTACACTCATTAGTGTAGGAACTCAAATCTTTTTCCAAAGTAATGTTGTTGCTGTTCTTTTGTTTGGTTGGTTGGCTTTTGGTTATGCTCTGCTTTTATTAAAAGCAAATCATCCTGGCATGACTACATGTAAATTGTCCTGCTTAGGGACAGAATCTAGCCTTCTTAACAGGAGATGACAGCGTTTTCAGCTATTTGTTCTTTATGGCTCTCAGTCACAAAGAATAAGTTAGAAAATTTCATATATCTTCAAAGTGACTAGCTTGGTGGAAGTTTCTGCATTTTTTTTGTGCAAAGAAAGGTCAGTTTCTCTGTTCTTAATAGCCAGAAAATATGCTGGGGTTTTCTTCTTGTGTTATTTCAGATGTAGCAAACTTGAAAATTTTTTGATGTTCTCTTCAGCATTTCTGTAATCAGATCCACTGTTATCAGATCCGCTGTCATTCTGAGATGGTCAGAAACTCCAGCTGTATTTTTTTTTTCCAGTGCCAACTATGTCACACCTTCCATTTTTGTAAACAGTTTTACATGAAAAAATTACTGAACTAGTAAGAAAACTGTCAAGCAAACTAACCAACCAGGGGACAATTTCTCTTTATAAAAGTTGAAACCGTGTAACTCACCATAGAAATAATATGAAGCAGTTCATTACTTGAAGTGATTTATTATTCTTCTTACACCAACTTAAATGCAAACTCATCTCAAGTCCACCAAAGTAAATGGATTTAAATCCATTTTGATGTGTGAGATGGAAAAAAAAATCCAACCTTGAAGATTTTGCTCAGGTAAAAGCAAATGTTTGACTTTTAAATTGAGTAATACATGGAGTTAACAGTGAGGTCATGCAGAGTGACATGCAACTTGTAAGGGCTGCAGGTATACAGTGTCCCCATTCCCTGTGCATCACCCGGAGCTGGGTGCTGACGAAAGGAGTGAACCAGTAGCTCAGTGATCGGTGTCTGTATCTCAGAGGAGCTCCCTGTTCCTCGGAGCCCTTCCATTAAAACCAATTTACCTGACAACAGATGACCTTTGTAATTTCACAGGAAAACTTTCAAGCATTTGCCTTCTTAGCTAAAAAAATGCAGTGCTTTTTATTTTAGGGCAACTAATAGGAGTCAAATATGTACACATGATTAAAGCAGTGCACTTCAGATTTAATGCAGAATATATCAACCAAAACAGTACTGTTTCTTTTCAAAACTACATTTTTACCAAACACTTGTTTGTTCACAGCCCTGGTAAAAATAGTAAAATGGTGCAAAAGCATGTGAAAGACTATACTCTGAGAGTAGTAAAGAATGATTTATTTGGACAAAGCACACATCAAATCGTAAAGGCTCTGTCCGTGGTTCAAATTGTTTTCTGTTCCCATGAAAGACTTGGAGCATGAAATGGAGAGTGCACCTACTGAATGTGCAGATGGCATGAAGCTGGAAGCAACAAGAATCATGCTGAAGACCAGGATGTTTCTCTGAATAGGAGTCAAAATGTCCTATGGTTGCAAAAGAAGTCAGATATCATGCTGAGATGGAAGAACGACCCGTAAAATGCAGGAGGATGTCCTTCCACTCTCCTCAGCCCCACTGAACCGCCCAGCTGGAGATCCAGCACTGCACTGCGAGGAAGGTGAGATCCAGTTGAAGACAATCTAGAAGAGAGCCACAAGTGCATGATCACAGATTTGGAAAACCCTAGGATGAAAAACTAGGAAAGCCCCAGGATGAAAAACTGAAAGGGCTGGTGTTGTTTAGTCTAGGAAAAAGAAGACCAGAGGTGACATGATAACAGCCTCCAAATATGTAAAAAGCTGCTGCAAGTTAAAAAGGAGTGGGAGCGTGTTGTCTCTCTGGTGGGTAGGATGAAATGAAGAGTTTGCTTCTTAGCAGTCATGGTGGTGATGGGTTGACACTTGGAAGAGATGATCTTAGAGGTCTTTTCCAACCTTAATGATTCTATGATTTTATGATTCTATGATCTCATACTAGACTAAACCGACTGATCTGATAAATGTGGACAAACTTGCAGGCATATAAATCTTTATTAAGCTTGAAACAGAAGCTGGGAATAAAACCAGCCTTGCTCCAACACTGCTCCTAAGGATGGCATTTTAGCACAGCAGCATTTTAGCACCATCTTAGCACAGCAGCAGTTTGTCCAGGCTGCAGGATTCCTGTGTCCTTGGGCATTTTTTGAGAAGAGGTTAGGCAAAAATGATTCAGCATTAACTGCTTTGAGTTAGACCAGCTTTACTAACTGCGTAAATCCCAGTGCTGCCAGTCTTTTCTGACTTGTCAGACTTTTGCCCAAACCCTCAGAAAGTACATATCTACCTGTTTAGAAGCTCAGGTCAAACACTTAAGCAACACTTAAAAAGCTGCTCAGATGCCACCTAATTCTGTGATCACCTACATGTCTGTGAGTGGGCACAGGCAATTTATCCCACAGCTCAGCTTGGTGCATCAAGCTGTGAGGGGGTCTCGTGTTGGGTATTCTGCTTTGCCACCGGGTCCCTCTGTCACGGACAGTGAATGTATAAACCAGAGCAAATGCCCCCCCAGATTGTATCTGGACTATGACCACAGGCTCGCTGAAGAGTTAAGGGTCTCAGCTGTGATGTGACAGACACTGACTGGCTCAGGTCTGTTTTTCCTGACTAGAGATGTGAACACCAATGTTAGTCTCTGGCATCCTATGGTGAGCTCTCTAATTATGTGACATCATGTTCTGCCCAACAAGTAATCGAGCTGATACCAAAACCAGAGGCTGCTTCACATTATTTCAGCTGTTTGAGTATATATGCACAGAAACAAGACTGCATAAAGTCGGCGGAAATATTTAAAAATACATTTTAATGAAATGAGCTCAATTTGAGTCACCTCACCAGCCAATATGAGCTGGAGATTCTGCAGGGGGGTTTATATTTTAAAAAGTGATTAAAGGTGCATTGGAATATGGTTATGCTGCTTTATGCCTGTGAGAGCATGGCCTGAAGTCTGCCAGGCTCCCAGGGAAAGAAGTGTGGCACACTCATTGAACTGTGGGGCATGGGGTCAAGCTTTTTTTTTAAAAAAGATCTTTGCAGTTTTCTAGAATTCATGTGGAATTAGTGTCACGGCTTAATAGTTTTGTATTGTCAAATGCAATCCAAAAGCTTTTTCTCATTTATTCACCATCTTCTTTAGGAGAGTAAGAGCCAGATAGTCTGTCCTTGTAGTTGTACCTGAAAATAGTGCCACTTAAATAAAATAAAAATACTGAGGCTGTATTCAGAATCAGCACAGGATAAGCAGTCACTTGGGATCTTATCTGCTAGTATATGATTTAAAACCTCACCTAATAAGCTTCACAGGTTCAGGTACATTTGTTTAGCTCTGTTTACTAAAATAAACATATACAAAAGTGGAAGACATCCTGGATTACAAATACATACTAGAGTACAATGCAGTTGTAAGTAAACTCTGCATTGAAAGTTGTACTTGTCCTTAATATACAGTTTTTTAAAACATTATTACATGCTTTAAACCAGCAAATCCTAGGAATACCACAGTAACCCAATAATCAGTAAGCTTTTAGCAGAAGAACATTTGCTTATTTTCCCAGCTCTTGAAGACTAGATGCTTTTACTATTGCAAGACCAATTTATGCTGACGACGTTTCACCGGTTTGTTACTGACAGCCAAAAGAGTAAGTGCTGTGTAAGTACAGGCAATAAGAATTTTTCCACAGAAAAACTCTTGTATTTGACCCTGAATATCTCAACATAAGAAACTGGACTGGGGGTCTGCTTTTGCAGTTGGTTTTTATATGTAACGATGGTAGTTATGCTGCGGAACTCCTGTACTGTTCATCAGTACAGTTTATTGGCTCTTCATCCTTTAATAGCATTTAATTTTCTGCTGCAGTTACAGTAATAGAGTGACATATATAAATTCTCACCAGATATTTGACTGCATATTTCCGTATTTTGTTCTTAAGTGTTTTTGTTCTGTTGCTTACTCTGGTCATTAGCTGTGTCCCCAAATTTCCATTAGAAACAGCTCATTTTTCCACTTGGTTACCTAAAGAAACCTCTATACGTTATTTCTATTGCAATAACATACATATATTTTTTTATGTGTTATTTCTCTTGAAACAGCATATGGAAGTGGTCTTCGCCAGTATCTGATACAATTTTTCTGAAGATTTTAAATGCTCAGTAATGGAACCTGCTGCAAGAGAAGCTGAAGCAAATAAAACAAGATAGTTGCTTAATCCATTATCAAGCATGGAAAAAAAATCTTACTGTAAATGCATGTTCAGAGGAGTTAAAAAAAAAACCCTAGATGTCTGAGTCTCTGGAACCAGCAGAAGCCTGTCAGCAGAATTTTTTAGGAAATCATATCGTAAATTTTATTCACAGAAAAGCTGTGTTTTGATACATGGAACCAAGTAAGATACTGCTCTGTTCTCTTAATTGTGCCATACATTTGAATTTTGGTAACAATTTCTGACTCAGCTTGGTTCTCAGCAATTTCCAGCAGCTGCAAGCCCTCCCTTGTAAGCTGCTAATAATACATCAGCGATGCGTGCTTCTGCCTTCACCTCTTCTGTTTGAACGCGGGAGAGTGAGAGACCACCTGCCCTAAGAGACTCTGCTGCCGTGTGCTGCTGTCCGTGGCAGATCTGTCAACTGCAGAGAAATGATCCTCAGCCAGCTGGGTAAACCAGATATTGACACTGACAGAGCATGTGACGGGAGTTAAGGTCAGAGAGTCAAAGACTGTAGTACTGGGGCCTGAAAGATTTACGGACAGGATCACCCCGTGTGCTGTGTATCGCTGGCTGCAGGGGGGATACCTGCAAAATTAAAGATGTGCTTAATTCTTCGCGGGACCAGGCCTTGATAATCCTCTAAGCACATGCTAGTAGGGTTTCACCAGAATTACTTCCTGTTCATTCCCCACATCAGGAAAATACCGAAAATAATTAACTTGCTAAATACATAATTAAAATAAAAAAGTTTTGCATAGACTGAAGAATGTTAAGATGAGCTCCAACATCCTGCCATACCAGATCTGATACCCTCTGTAATTTATGTCACCGTATCCTGATGAAGATTAAAATAGATTAAAAATTGCCTGATTCTCATTGTCACCAGTGCTATGCACAGTTTTCTAAAATAGGTGCTGAAAAATAATTCAGAGTCTAAATGCTCTATCATGTTGAAGGTTATACCCCAAGAATTAAATCCACCTTCTCACAAAGGACTAAAAATAATGACAGTTCCATCTAAACTGCGTGTTGGAAGCACAGAAAGTTCTTCTGGTCTGGTGCTCCTTTTTTTCACAGGGTTGAAGCACATCTTTAATCCTTACAGCTGCTGAATGTCACTTTATAATTTTATTTTACCATTTATTAAGTTACTTTTCTGTATTTACAGAAAAAATGTTTATTATTTTAATCTGCAGCTTTACATTAAGCATGGTATTATTGCAAAGTACGTAAAACATTTGCAGTACAGCTTGTCAAGACAATAATGAAAGCTTGTTTTGGTCAGTTTTGAATGAGTTTTATGTATTTTTAAAAACTGCGTCTAAAGATGAGTAACTGTGAAAGGATCTAAAAGAAGGCCATTAATTTAGACACCAGATACAAGGCAAAACACAGTCTTCCAAGGGGCGAGCATCTAGTGTAATGTTTAAATGAACTCCACTCAGGTTTACTAATGCCATTTTTGCAGTGGTTCTCTGAAGAATCAAGAATCACAACCAAATGTTATTGGCAGAAATTTTCAAGGAAAGTGGATGTCAAGTATTTGACAAAATAAAATTTTAAAATATGCACATGCCAATGTTAGCACCAGAAATGCTTCACACCCGGGTAGGCCCAGCACAGCAAACGCTTCTCTGCATTTGTGTCTGTCATCTGTTCTTCCACAAAGCACAGACGCTCCTTTAAGCACACACGTAACTGCTTTAAGGAATCAGACCTCTAATCAGAAAAAAGCGAATGTTGTGGTAACAGTAACGTGGGACACAACTTGCCTACCACGGTCACACAGCACAGTGAAGGTCAAGTGTGCGCAACTTTCTACACCCCTAAAAGTCTGCCAACAGCTATGCAGAGCAATAGCAGGGTATTACCCACCTCTAAGCAAAATTGTAGCAACTTGCTCATTGGGAGTGGTATTTTTTCTGACATTCCTATCATGATTTCTTCCAAGCATTCACATGCACTTGAAAATTGATGTCTTTCGTACTATACTATCTGCTTGACAACTACATAATCCACAGCTAAATCACTCTCCTTGTATTAGATCAGCCACAGCTAAACAGATAATTTCCTCCTAATTCACAAAAGGCTGGCTAGTAAAAACAGAATGAATTTTTGTTAAGTGTACTGCTTTTTCCATACTCTCCCTTTAGCCTCTTTGCATCTTCTCCTTTAAGCTGCTTCTTCCTTTTCTCAGACTTGGCAGCTTGCTCCTTCCTTTCTTGATTTTCCTGCATTCAGACAGAACGACAAATAAAAAAATAAAAAAGAAGAGTTACTGAAGGAAAAGCTGGTTAAGAAACTCTCAAATTGCAATGAAGAGCTGTTCTGAATATGCCCTATGCACACTTAAAAAACTCTCAGCTGCTGGGGTTTGAGGGTAAATAGCAGAACAGAGCTTCCTGGTCAGTCCCTGTGGCCTTCATCATCCAGATGATGTTACCGGCAAACTATTTCATTAGCTTTAACTGCCATCTTCGACCGCGGACTGAAATGCATTCTTCTGAATTAGTCCCTTTATCCACAAAACAGAACACTAGTTTAACTTAATGAGCATTCTAGAGATTTATCCCATAGCAACCTAGATTTTATATTGTGTGTGTTTGGGGATTACTACCAGAAATTTCAGGAACTCTTCAACTGTGTTGAACAGCAATTCAGAGTTTCTCTTCAGGCACCCGTTAAATTTGCTAGCTGTATTTCTGCGCTGGCGTTCAGTGGCAGAGTCCAAGCTGGATGCCAGTTGGTACCAGGCATACAGCTGCCAGCATGGCATAAATCCTGTCGGGATTTACGCAGACAGGCAGGACTCTGCTTTCCACAGAGCTGCTGGTACTGGGATGATACAATTAATGGAAGAAGAGAAAGAAATTGAACAATTACTCCACGTAAAGTAAGACATTTACTCAGTGGAAGAGTATTTCTGGGGTTCGATGAGTAGCACAATTGTAGGAGAGAGTAGTTCTGAACAACTGGGATAACTAGCAGAACATCAAGAGGACAAAAGCCATTTTCTTAAAAGCTTATGCAATTCTGGTTCCAATCATCAGCAGAACATTGCCATCACCACCTGGAAGCTTGCCTGCTTTTGGTTGCAACCAGTCAGTAGCTAATTTACATGTTGTAAGTAAATCAGTAGTTGTTGGGCCTGCTGTCACAGAGATTTATGATGTTGAGAGGAGTGTGCTGCTGTGTCATATTATAAAATTTAATAATGTCTAGGAAGATGCTGATGATTTGGTGGAGATAGGATGCTTGATGAGACATGTCTGGTCTTTGCAGAGTGTTTGGCAGCAGAAAAGACATTTCCTCATTTTAGCAATAGATGTAGTTGATTGCTATGGATCATCTGCTACTATTTCCATAACATGGGCTGAAGAAGCCCCAGGAAACATGCACAAGTTTCTTAGAGCCTTTATAAAAAGTAAAAGCCTAGGATCCTTTGGCCCAAAGAAATTTCCAGACAAATAAAGAAAACTTGTGAACATGAATAGTCTCTCTGAAATACAAGAGCATTATAGGCTTAAGGCTATGGGTACCTTCGCTGGATGCCTAGGAAAGGACAGAAAAATGGTGTACTCTTGACAAAGCAAGGAAAGGATATATTTGCCCTGAATAGAGCATGCTTCTGAAAGAATGAAGTGCAGGTGTTGCAGACTTATGGGGAGGCTAAAAGCCATTCATCACTGTATGCGTCCTACTTGCTTGCCTGATAAATTCCTGCTGCTTCTTAGCATAATGCCTTTGAGATACTATGGCTGTTGAGAGACTTGCAGATCTGTGAGCCCTGGGAAGATATCTGTGTGTAACATGCCACAAGAAAAAACCACGGTGAATTCAGAGATACATTGTCCTGCTACTTGAGCAGCACATACACAGTACTGAGAACAAACCGAAACACATTAGGAATAAATTTATGGATTGAGCAAACCTGAACTGAATTGCTCAGAGAAATTAAAAAAAACAAACAATAAATATAACAATGCCATGCAAACACACTGTTAACACCCTTTCTGCAACACAAGAAGGCCCAAGAAGGTAAAGTGACAGCAAGGCAGAGGAATCAATATTCATAATCCCATGAAAGAGGGGTGTCACTTTGGATTTTCACTTTGTGGGACGTTAGATACTCGCTTGGTCTTTGAGTTAAAAGATGCTCCATGACAACTGTTTGTCCCCACACTATCTAAAGCACATCCTGTTCCAACACCATATGCACCCTACTGAGGAGCAGCTGTTCCAGCTCAGTCATCCTACGGGAGCACTCAGAGGAACGATCCCTGCGCAGAGCTGTCTCTATAACCTCTGGCATCAACTGAGTAATTCCCAGAACACATTTGGTTTATAAGTTTTTCTCCTTTTCCTGAAATGATTAAACAGGCTCTTTGTTGGGAGCTCCCCTTTTTGAACAGCTGCAAGTTCCAAGGGAAATCAAATGTTTCTCCCAGTCCCCTATAATCACACAGCATTTCTTTTCGCCACAACTTTACAACTCAGTTCTCAGTGCATCTCCAATCCTGTTTGGTGGTTTTTTTTTAATTTCTGAGCTGGGAAGCTATTTTCTCCCTGTCTCCTTCCTCCTGCCATCTGCTCCTTTTGTTTTTTATTTTTTGAGAACTGGTGAAACAGTTGTCAGCCCTGGGTGATGAACCAGCTCCATTTCACTGTGTCAGTTTTGGGAATCATTTGGCCATTTGAAAAGGTTTTTTTTACCTCTTCAAGTAGGTGGAGAGGAAGAGGGCAAATTCTTATTATAGCAATTTCATTTGTGTAGCTCAGTTTTTGTCACCTGAAGGATAAGAGACCAGAAAGAACCGTTAGGGAATGGAGAATGACTTTGTTCAAACAAAGAAGTGACAAATCCAAAATCTCTCTAGGTAAGCTTAGGAGCTGTGAAGGGTCACTATTTATCAAAATTATTTTCCTTCTTATTTGATATGAGAATTGGAAGATAGCACTAGCAATTTTGGTAGTGCTTTACACAGAAGACATCTCAAAAGTAACGCCTTAGTCTTAAAGCTTCTGTCAAATAGCACTAGAAAGAGACGATACATGTGCCTGATTCTAGTGTAAAAATCAAAATCACAGAACAATTAAATACTTTTAAAAATTAAAACCTTCAAATTTTCAGCATGTTACTGTTTCAAGCACATACAGTATCTTTACTACAGTGATAGGCAGAAAGCAAGGCAAGAAGGGAGAGGAAATTACATTACGCATCTTCAGTGGAAGTAAGAGAGATGCATACAATGTGGATGTGGTACCTTGGAGGTGAGGTGCTGAGAAATTGAACCAAAAATAGAATGAATAGGATTTTACTTGTTGGGTAGGTAAAAAGAAGCTTCTTTCTAGTTGCTCCAGCCTAGCTGTGAACAAGCAGCACCCAAAAAAGTAGTTTAAATCTTCTGCAACTATGCTAGGACACTACATGACCTTTATTGGGACTGTTTCTTAAAAGAATTGCAGTGGCTGGTTTTACCCTTCACAGCAATTTTCCAGCGAAGCTCTCCACAGATGCTGAGCCATGATGTTCTTGACTCTCTTAATTCTTTCCTTCCTCCCTAGATTTTTAGGATCTCTAAGGGCCAAGTGTGTTGCCAAAGGATCTGTGGTTTGTAGGGTCTATTTTCCAGACTCTCTGTGGTGCTGTCACATCGTTTTGGAGCCTGGGTAGCTGCAAAATTGAAGGCCAATGCCTCACAGGAGAAGCAGGCAGTGGGAACACTGCAGGATATATTTTTCATCTTTCGTTTTCCAACACTTCCTTAAAAGCTCCTTTGTTTTTATCTGAAAATATGATCTGCCCTTAAGCACTCCTTCAGCCTCTCTTGCCTTGTCATTGCCCAGCATAGTTGCCTGTATTCTTGCAATACTTCGTAATGTGGATGATTCCCTCTACAGAAGGCAAATCCAGTCTTGGGCTCTGTTGGAGTCAGCACAGGAGTGGGTGATTGTTGCTGTTAAAATATAAAAATGTGAAGCCACTGTCACCTGGCATTAAGAAAACTCTAAAGTGAGTACATTAGTTCAGGTTCAGGTGTTCAGGGAATGCGAAATGGAGGTTACTGGAGACTTCCTAATTGGAAGGTTCTCTACACATATTTATGGTCAAGTTGCTGTTCTCTTACTTCTTATTGCAAGGAGTGAAATCTTACAAATTAATAAAGTGCCAAATATAATCTCTTGGGAGATTCGTAGTTTTGTAGGGGACACAAAACATACTGTTTTGAACTAAGTAGTGCAATGAAATACCTACATATAAACATATCTTCCAATTAGGCTTTGCCCATTGGCAAATTTACCTTCTGCCTGTTGGCAAAGCCTATAAAGCATGTCAGGTTGCTCATTCTTTCACACTCCACTAAGCTCTTATTGCACTGAGGTCTGATTAATAATTTTACAGTGAGAAAAACAACTTGGAAGGTTCTCAGTTCTCCACAGAAAAAAAAAACCACCACATTTTATATTTGCCCACATGCTCATTTCTTGCTGCAGGTTGCAAGCAAATGAACAGTTACTTTCATTTACTCCTGCAGCCGGGGTTTAGGTAACTCAGCTTGGAGTAGAAGAAAAAAGAAATTCTTGCTTGCTTTAAAAAAAAGTTCTCAATCTATTTCTAAACAGTCATAAGTGCAAACCACCTGTAAGGCCTTGAGGAAGAGCTCTCTGAAGGTTTTCATTGTGCTAAATACGTCTTCCAAAGACAATTTTTTTCGGTCTTCACAAAGATAATCAGCAAGTTCTTCCTTCTTCCTTTCAATGGTGGCAAACTCCTTCTGCAGGTCCTTTGAAGCATCGAGACTGCCCTGAGACACAGTTTGCAACACAATTTATGGATATTAAGAAGTAGCATATTCTGAGCTGCCCAGAAGATTCAGGCCAGTTAACAAAGAGCAGTCAGTTTTTTAAAAAAATCACAGTTAAGATTGGTTCACAATGTGTGATATTTTCTTCTTAATTGAACCATCTGCATTTCCCCTGGTTTCATCTGGCCCGAAGCAGCCCATTATATGTTTCCGCTTTCGCCGTACGACCACGTGGAAATTTGGCACAACCTGGCATGACTGATCAAGGGAGACAGAACACCAGGATTTCTGCCTTTTAGCTTAGTTAAGTGATGCTGATCTGAGAACATGAAAAGCTAGGATGTTTGGAAATATGTGCCAAAAAAAAAGCATGTTGCAAATCTTTTCACTTTTTTTCCCCAGCAAAGAATGGTGAGACAAGACACATTTCTGTACTGCACTGTATGCATTTATAGTTGCATCCTACATTGCATTTTTAAGGCCTTCCTTTCTTTTGCCCACACGCAAAGCTGACTGGTCCTTAGCCCTTTCCTTATCACAAAATTGTATTATAGAAGTGGGGGCAAATCTGGGATGCTCCTTCCACCAGGGTGCAGGGGGAGTGTAGCTATGACCCCTTTCCCATAAAGCTCTATGTCCATTTGCAACCTGAATCACAGTGCCTTTGAGAAGAGATTTGAAGTGTTTAGAAAGAAGGATGGGAAGTGTGTCACACCCACATTACCTACTTGAATAGATTTTGCATGCTGTATTTTTAAATCGTCTGTCGACAAAAATAAACGCTTCTCTATTTCCAACAGTTTCTTCAAATTGGCACCTGCCTCAGCCTGCATAACGTCAAAGTGGATTCTGAAAGGTCCACAAAAGGGACAGTACATTGAAGGGTAAGTCTTTTGTTTTCATTAAGTTAGAAGATTATTATAAACTGTATCATCTCTGCAAATAAATGTAGAATTAATCATCCAACTCGGACCCTGCTTTTGCAGGAAGTTCACCTCTATATGAATCCTTTTCTATGTGCTCAAACCCTCATCTAAGTAAGAATCTGTGCTTTTGCCCTCACAACCTCCCTGGACAGAGTGTGGAAGCACCTCACTGTTCTGTTATTCAGAAAACTCCTCCAAAATTTCCAGCCTATTTTTATTCATAGGCAATAACACACATCTTCCTCATGCCAATACTGTCCTTGCTTAGCTGGTTCTTCTCCCTCCTTACCTTTCCTCCCTAATCTATTTACAGTCCAAAATTGTATCCCTTCTTAGAGTTATTTAGCTCATGCGGAGACCCAAAGATGTTACACTGCTGAGCCAACATTGTCTATGGTTCTGGCCTACTCTTTGTGCCAGACAGAAAATACCGAATCAGCAAAACCTGGCAGGATGTTTCACAGTGCCTCCAGATGTAAGCAGCATTAGAAGAGTCCCTTGCAGGATTTGCATTGTAAACAGTTCTCCACAGGTTGGTTAGCAAATCAGTTTTTTAACTTTTAGAGTTTGACTAGAGTGCAATTACTTTATGAAAAAGAGCACATTTATATCATTGACCAGCAAGATTTGGATTCTGGTAACAAAAGTATTTCTATTATGACAAAACCCAAAAAGAAATTCATGTGTCAAAACAATATCCAACTTAAATTCTGCACAGATAACTTGCAAAAGCTATAGTATTTTCTGTTGCATTAATGAATAAAAATACTTTTCAAAAATTATTTAGCATCTACTTAACAAATGTCAATCCATCTCCAGATTTAAAAAGTTACCTTGCTTCTAGTTACCAGGAAATACAAAACACTGCAAGGTTCCTATGGATTCATAACAGCATTAAAAAATGTTAATCCTTGTGTTATAAATGTGGATTCTGGTTAGTGTAATCTAACGTATCTCCATGTGGTGGTTCTGAGCTAAACAGAAAGAGCAGGCATTAGACTCATTGGGAGTCCAGGCACATGGAGGAAATTCTGTAGAAATAGATTTTTTCTTTCTACCCACATATATTAAAAACTTGTGCTGATACTCAACTCCGGGACTCCCGAGGTCCCCTAATTGCCAGTAAGTCAACCCAGTCATTCCCTTCTTACACCAGCTCTGTGCATGTGCCTCCTGATAGGCTTCCATGTGAATGAGAAATGTCAGGGAAGGTATGTTTCTATTGCAGTATGTGGAAGAAGAATATGGTCCTTGAGAATGAGGGAGTTCACTATTTACACAGTTTTACTTCTAAGGAGGTACTGGAGCATCCGAAAGAAAAATCTCATTGAGCTCCACATAAAAAGTCTTAACCAGGCTGATTTATAAATCTCAACACTGTTTGGTGTCAGAAGGGAACCTCTCTCTCCCACAGCAGAGAAGTCCTGTGACCTTATTACACCACCATAAAATGACTCAGCTTCTTGTTGGCTTTTAAGAGGTTGGCAAATCACACATGACAAAAACAAACAATCATGTCCTACCCTGCTGCCTTGGAAACAAAGTCAAGATCTCTGGGAAGCTGCAGCAGATCCGTGTGGGTTTTTTCAACCTCCTAAAATTGAAGTGAAAAATGGTTACCTTGTACAGTCACTCAGACAGTATGAAAGTTTTTCACAGCTGGATGACATCAGGACTGAAAAATTAACACTTCAGTTTTCATTCATACAAGTGTAGGGGTGTATTTAGTCTTGTTCAATCTTTTTCTCACGTTGGCACCCATAGCGAGTTAAAAGGAAAGCAAAAGGTTCTTTTAACTGCTCAGGCTCACATCCCATGTGCTGGCATAGTGCGCAAGCTGACCTGAGATTTTGTCTTCATACCATTAAAATTAATTTCATTTGACAGATGCGTTTGGGAGACGTGTCAACACAAGCGAGCAGTTGGAGAAGAGAAAGAAAACAGCAAGGAGACATGTTAAGCGAACTTGAGAAAGGAAACTGAGTGTTAACTCTCTAAACATTACTGCACAGGGATTTGATCCTGTCCGCACAGAGATCAGTGGAAACGTTTATGTCGCTTTTCAGGCACAGAGGTTCACCCTCCAGATACCTACGGTGGGGTGCTACTGAGATCAAAGCCCCTCAGTTTCTGGGGAATGAACATCTGAGAAGAATGCATGCAGGAATAATTTCACAGTTTTGTTTTACCTCCAAAATATGGTGAAGCAGAGTAACGTGGCTTTGGTTTGCTTTTGTTTCTGTTAGTCTGAGCAAGGCACTAATTTTGAATCCTCCAGCATCTCCAGTGTGATGCCCCTAGAAGATACAGTAAAAAGTTCCTTCCTTCGGTTTCTGAGTCTTGCATTTGTATTTTTGGTTACCTTTAGAAATAGAGCAATTGAAGAAATAGGTTTACTTACATAGTTCAGAAAGTTTCCAACTTTAAGAATCAATTGGCAGAAAACTGGCAGTCGGTGACTGGTAAGAAGTACTGAAGAATAAAAAAAGACACATATTCAATAAACTAAATTAAATGATCCAAAATAGGATTTTTCTTAGGTTTGACAGTGGGGGTAACAAAATTCTCATCCAAGATTACGTCAAGCCATTATTGTGGATTTGGAAATACACCAGTACAGAAATAAATCAGTTGATCGGAAGTGGAATGAGTAACTTTCTGTTGTGGTCTCTTCTCTACAAGTAGCTGTAGATGTACAAGTAGTTTTCCCATCAAGTCTGGAGTATAGATGTGCCATCTCTGCAGCCACTTATGAGGGAGAACCACATATGTGAAAGCGTATAAACTTGTGAAAGTCTGTAGTCCCCATTTCCAGCACGTTATTCTAGGTTAAGAAAAGCAAAGAGCATTTTGCCTGATTAGCACTGTTAGTGAGAGCGATAACCAGAAGCTGTGCATTTTAGCAGGAGAATCTAGGGCAAGAATAAAATTTTTGGCAGAACTAGAACAGAAATGCTGACCAAAGCCAACGGGAAGGAAGGTGGACGGGGATGATGGTGAGACAGCAGAAAGCTGTTAATTGCAACGCAGTAAAGAGCAACTGTAGCGCTGACATCATACAGCCAGGTCTAGCCAAGTTTGCATGCAGACACGAACAACAATTTTGCAGTTTAACTGTTCAACAGGAGGTCAATGACTCTCTCAAACTATGGAACTGAAACTAGAATGCAAGAACAACTTCAAGGAAGAGCTGACTTAAAACTAAAACCAAGTCTAATTTTGTGTGGAAGGGGTTCCTGAAACACTGGTAAACATCGCGCAGGACACCTGTTTTGGAAGCCAAACCAGATTTTGGTACATCACTGTGGCCTGCTCCATTGCAGAGCTAAGCTGGACTGCAACCAGTGTGCACTAGAGGAAAAACTTGCACCAATCCATTGTTATAGACAAAAATCTCAGCTTCATATAAAAGTTTAACCTGTATTGAAACAGAATCTGGCATTGACAGAAAGGAAATTTTCTTCTTCTCTGCAGAACCACTGATAGGAGAGAGGTGTGTGTTATCCATGCTAACAGAAGCTCCGCTTCAGAGCAGGGCAGCACAGATTGCAGTTCTGCAGAGTGAATTCTAGAAACAGAAATCTGCAGAATCATTTTGATGTTTGCTACATATTCAGCAGTTAAAAGATTGGTTTTGATTAGATTATAGCATATGTTACCACTGCTGCTGTTCAAGTAGAAGAGAAGCTTCCTAGACTGAGCCTGGGCATAGGCACAGCATTGATGTACTTACTTTCACAGGCTGTCCTGACGGCTTGTGCCTTTGGCCACAGACACTCCAGCAGAATTTTTGTTTCCTCACAAATCAGCATGCATTCAATCCGCAACTGGTAGCTGAAAGAGATCAGTGGAAAAAAAAAACCCAACAAACACCACAAAAACAAAACCCACGGGCCTGATTAATTGACTTGTGTTCAGCAAGAGAATCGCCCATTTTAGGCAAAGTGCAGTACCAGCATTGTTATGTTCTCTTTAATGCTCTGACATGAGAACTGGACTATAAATAAATCAAACAGATATTTCCAAAGATGTCCTAGAAACAATTATCATCTCTTCTTTCAGAAAGCAATGTTACACTGACATCTGGCAGTGACTTCCTAGCATAATGAGGCCGTAATTTTTGACAATTCCTGGGCAGCACTAGCCAGGATTTTTGTTCTTCCTTTTAACTTCCCAAATAGAAATTCAAAATACTTTTGCAGTGATGTCCTTTAATGATATTTATGCCTCAGCATGGATTAATGTTGTGGAAGAGCCATGAAAACATTTTCCAAAGTACTTTTAAAGCTAGTTATAAGTTTGAGAAAATGAAAAGCCACATTTTCACCATGACATTTTCAAAAAAGTGTCTCCAGCTGTGGCATGGCAACTGATCAGATTTATGGAGAGCTATTCCTACAAATTATGACATATGAGCATGCTTTTATGAACAGCATAAAAATTTCTCTGTCCACACCTCATCTGACTTGGCAAAAATAAGGGAGGTGGGGAAAGCGCCGGCACTGCTGTGATTCACTCACGGCTTTGTGGGCTCTCTTTGGTAGGCTGGAATCTCTAAGCCAGCGGGGCAGTGAATAGGCAGCCTGGTGGCAGGATTCAGTAGCCTCCTGGCAGGATTCAGACTGCAACTTCATGCCATACAGATGGCAGCTGTTACAACAGTCAAAAGTTACCTCACTAACTTTTTAATTCCAAGGTTAATTTCACTGTGGCTTGCCAAAGGTATCCAAAAGCTCGTTTCACCTTTGGGAAGGAAAAAAACCAGCTCTCTAAAGAGCAGTCAGATGGTTTATCCTGAAGGCTGAATGTCAGGAGCATCCCCCTAGCACAGGAAACAGAGGCCTGAGTTCTTACGGACAAATCGTACAAGAATCACACTCAAGGGTTGAAGACAAGGAAAATTTTGCTTACCTAGGAACTTCCAAGAGTTGGAGGTAAAACTGGTCTGTATTCGCTAGTTCTGATTTGTCTGCTTTGTAAGATTTGAGGCCATTTATCTAATGGGAAATAAAACAGTAAAATACCAGCACAAACATTTCTGGTTCCCAATCACTTCACTGGCTTTTCTGAAATTGCTGTGTGGACACGCAATGGGACTGAGGCAGATGAATGATATATTGTGTGTATGAACTAGTTTGCAAGGGCAAACATGTAAGTTTTGATGGGAAGGTCATCTGCATTTGTACAGCACCTTGTTATGACGAGTCCCTGATCCACAGGCAGGGCTTGCATCCAAGTCTAGCAACCCCTTTAAAAAGATGGGTCCTTTCTTCTCATTGAAACCTGCTCTGAAAAGCTCTTTATTCACCTAAGTCCACAAATACTAACGTACCCACCCACCTAATGAAAGTAATGGCAATAGAGAGCAGCAGCTGGCGTACACGTGTGCTGAGTCTCCCAGCGTGCTGCTGCCTAACCTTTGCATGGAGAGGCCAGAGCACTGCTGGGGCAAATGTGGGATCTGGTCGTAGCTTCTTGCTTTAGCAATGCAAGTGTTTCAAGCTGAGCACAAAACACGCTGAACTCCATCAGAACAACACATTTAATAGATACCTCATGGTCTTCAGGCAGCAGTTTAAGTAACTGCTTCAGTATCTCAGCATCCAGCTTGGATCTATCCCCTTTCTGAATCATGGCAGCAATCTCTTCGTTGGAGCTGTAGGAAAGAGAGAGGTGCTGTGGAGAAGGGGCGTTGGGAGGGGCAACACAACAAACAGAAGAGACCCCAATCTCTCAGCTAGCACTGTAGGAGTAAATGAAGCAATTCTTACTATACTTGCCTCCCATTACATTTTGGATCTGAGTCCTCAGAAGTACAGTGGAGATATGAAAAAAAACAAGGTTTTTTTTAAGACTAAAGCAACATTTCTTATAATTTAGATGTGCTTTCTGGGCTTAGTTCATCTTAACACAACAAACCCTGAAGACTCTCCCTTTCCTGTGGGTGCCCAGTGTCACTGAGAAGAGATTTACTTTTAATTTCTCCACTGTTTGCAGCAAAGCCAAGGCTAAACCAATTGCTCTCCTCCTGCTGAGAATTATTATAAAGACCTCAGAAGATTTTACCCAAAATCCTTGCCTGAAAATTTGTCAGACAACATGTCTTTGAAAAGAGTCCATGCAGAGAGAGGAAATAACAACTGGATTAGGCTATGTGCATCTCTTCCCCACCGAGAAGCAGCTTGCAATGGAAAAAGAATAAAATTAAATTTAAAAATCCCTCTGCCTGATTCTGATTTATTTTTAACACAGAGGCACTTCTAGGCTGAGCTTCTTTTTGAAGCCCTCGTAACACAGGCCATTGCAGAAAGTCTGTCTTCGTCCTGCAGTAGTTTCAGGGAATCTAAGAGCAAAGATACTTTGCTCTTAAAACTAGTACAGATTCCTTTCCTTGGCTCTCCCCGGAGTGAGGACTGTGACTTAGTTTCTCTAGAAATAGGAAACAGTTTCTACAATTAAACAAATGGAAATTTACCATGAATAGAAACTATATACAATTTTGGATCTGAATTCCTGGAGATACCGCTTTAAAATGAAGTAACTTGAAACTTCCAATCAAGAAGCTTCACCAACGAGTGCTGTCAGCAATTGATATTACCACCAAAGAAAAATATGTTTACACATGGTTTTGCTGTTATTGATGAATACAGTCTCTTTATGAATTAGTGGCCTTCAGTTTAGGTTTACCAGTTTCAGCTGTGCTATTAATTGCCTGGAAAGAGACTGCCACACCTCATTAGTTAAAAACAACAACAAACTAATTCAGATGGTGCTCTCAAAATCTCACCACTTAAATTGCTTCAGAAATATACTCAGAAGGAGACTTTTCTTTGGACGTATAAATGTGATCTATCAAAAGAAAAAGAAAAAAAGCAGTCAGCTAGAAACACATTTGTCTTGACTTTAACAGAAATTTCAGACCTTTTGTTTGTTTGTTGGGCCAGATTCATTCTTCTCTAGTAATAACATCAGCAACAATCTTCATTGATCAAACTTAGAGCAATGTACAACAGTACAGCTCATTAGCTCTTACAGAAGGAGAGAGAGGCAAAGGTATTGAGAAGGGAACTGATTTGTCTGAAATATTCCAATTTATAAGAATTTGTACTGAGATTCCCACATCCTCCCTCTCTCACACTAAGACCTGTCCCTTGGCAGGGTTACTTCAACATGTTTAATTTTAAACCTCTCCTGTGCTTTTTGAAGGCAGTCTTAGGCAATCAATATAAAAAATTTCCAAACTTTCTACCTTCTTATAAAGGATTGACAGCAATAAAGAGTGAATAAGCTTTTCGCTTCCAAGAATTTTGCCAGGCTCTACAAAAAGCAAGCAGTCCAAGTACCTCTTTTGATTTCTTTATTTTTGGCCCAGTTTTCTCCTTAGGTGCTATTGATGGGACACAGAAAAGTAGCTCCAAGCTTGCGTAGTCAGGCTCTACGAGCTCCTTGCTGCTGCTTGGCATCACAGCCCACATGGACCGGCTTTCTGGAAGACAATAACTCTTAAAAAATGGACCATGGAGGTAGAGGAGCACTTTCAAGGCAGTATGATTTGTGGAAGGGAAAACACTTTTGAGGAATAATGAAATATGATGCTCATTAGTCCTGGACAAATGTTAATTGTTTAAGAGTGGCAGCTCCCACACACAACACCCCAAAGCCCTGAAGGCTAGTTAAACCTGGAAAACTACCGCCACATTCAATTCACTGAACTGAAGGCAGCAGGTGAACTTAATGGGCTACTCCAAATTCTTTTTGCTGTTGCTGATCAAACATCGCAGAATTGTGGCACCCAAACTGGGGATGTTACATTCAACTAGGTAAATGTCTCTCATTGCAAGAGATAAGGACGCCCAAGCCCAGCATTATTACCAGAATCATGAGGAGCCATCCAACTAACACCTGGCACTTCAAAACGTGAACTTGTCCACCACACTGGAATCTTTAACAAAGAATCTTACCTCCTTTTTCTTTAGCAAGATTGCAACAGTGAAACTGAAGACATCGGGGCTGAATCTGAATTTGTATCTCTGCCCAAGAAAGCAGACTGTGGCTCAGACTGGTTTTTTACATGCATGTTTACGTATTTTATCTCAGCAGCAATTTCTTACACCCTCACATCCCTCTTTCTTGGTGATAAGAACAATGGAGAACAACTAAGAGATCTGTGTTGTGTGAACTGAGTATTGAAAGCTGAAATATGAATGGAAACACATTCACAGTGTGCTTGCTGAAGGTTGAACAGGACTGGCAAACCCCTTTGGCAGACCACGTTAACCACAGACCTTAGTGTTATTTTGGGGGGG
>Ga0065711_1004733_pt1 | contig 24251 bp, 13 predicted proteins | sample Hoacrofraction12_FD_59098 | JGI IMG/M metagenome (GOLD analysis project Ga0065711, IMG submission 59098) | Hoatzin crop microbial communities from Cojedes, Venezuela - Epithelial fraction 12 v2 (version 2) | ecosystem: Host-associated > Birds > Digestive system > Esophagus > Crop | place... | reverse complement strand
GTGGAGTCTCCTTCTCTGGAGATATTCAAGACCCGCCTGGACAAGGTCCTCTGCAGCCTGCTGTAGGTGACCCTGCTTCGGCAGGGGGGTTGGACTAGATGACCCACAGAGGTCACTTCCAACCCCTACTATTCTGTGATATTCTGTGATATTCTGTGATACTCTGTGATATTCAGTGATATTCTGTGATATTGTTTATATCACTAAAGTTCTGTATCTAGTGATTCTATGGATTCATTACTAAGCTCTGATTTTTACTGAGACAATGCAGTAACTGTCTTTAACTCCTCTTAATAGAAGGCACCTCTCATGAAGAAAACTGGAGTTTTTACCCTAATGCTGTCAGGACTGCAGGGTTCTGTGGAAATCCATCATTCCATCTCTACTGGCCAAATAAGAAAAAGGACAAAACACACAACATCCTGTCCTCCAGGGAGCTCATTATACAACCAGGATACATGATGCAGTTTAAAGTAAGAAAAGTTGTCTCTCTCTCTGAAGTAAAGCATGCAATGAAAAATCATCTAATGTGTTTCCAGAAATTCTTCTTCTTCCAGCTAGTATGCCCAGTTGGATGAATAATTAATGATGACTTTCTATTAGAATTTAAAGAAAATTCTGAATTGTAGGTATTGGGAACCAGAAAAGTGGCATGAATGTTAAATGTCAAATTATTCTGACTGTCTGTATGCTTTGGGAGTTACTGAAAGGGATTGGAAGTCTAATCCCTTTCTCCTGGAATTACTGGATCATCAGATACAGTAGGAATTGTTTTCTAAAGTGAGAATACACAGCATGCAGAATATGCCATTTTCCCCAAACTTGTGAATAACCAGAAAAAGCAAGGTAGGGGCAGGCTGGAAAAGCGTGGCACGCGGAAAATGCAAAAGTGCGCAAGTAGAAGTACCCCTACTACTTACTTGTATCATGGCACTTGACCTAAATAATCAGAGAAACTTTTGTGAATATTTTACTTTGTTTTAAGGTAGAATTCTGCACAGGGCCAAAGGCAACATGCAATTGTTGTCCAGAAATGTTCTATGCCCCTCCCCAAGCGTCATGTTTTAAATAAGCTAGGAACTAATAGGAAAGCAGGCTTATCAAAATTGTCATCCATTTTTTGTTAGGATTTTTTCTTGCTCTTTGTTTGACAAGACTGTTCCAGAATTTTCCATCTTTCACTAATTAGTATTTTCATCTTTTCTCAACATTGTTGCCTATTTAATATTGACTATCTACCCTAATCCCTAAAGCACTGCTTCCCCCACTCACACAGCATGCCACCTTCGAAGAAATTATGTAAAAGATAAGTCTGACGTGCTTTTTACTGCTGAATGCCAAGACCCACCCAAGCGGCTTACTTTACCCAGCCTATCATCTTTTTCCTCTATTTTAAGGCCAAAATTATGATAACCCATCAGCATTTAATAGTTCATATTACTAAACTCTCATTGCAAAATTTTCATCTCCTGACTCTCTCCTCTTTTTTCTTCACCAGTCACAGCAAAGATTTTATTTCTAAACTAAGAACTCATCTCTAGTGCATGGCTGCCATTTGGTTCTGAAGCTCTTCAAATTTAGCTTTTCTTACCTATTCAGTACTGTACATTGGGTACTGTAATCTTTCCACTCTAATATGACACAAACATGTTTATTGTTTTAAATATTCAGAATAATTCCATTCTTTAAATTGAGTTGATCTGAAGTTTATATCCACATGTTTATCACTATGAATTATAAATTTCAAAGGTAATTAATGCATAGTTGGGTACTTCACTTTCTGAAATGCCAAGAAGTTACCACATATTTGTGTTTCAGAAACAATGTTTTTTTAGCTATTTATTTTGAATTTTAGGAACGTAGTGTTAGGATTCTGTTTGAAAATAACAGTAGCAGTGAAGTAAAATTCATTAAGTAAAAGCAGTATCTGAAGTGTACTGCGTCTTTTGTTTTCCACCCACTTTTGGTGGATTTTGTCCAAGATCTAAGTTAGCAATCCCTTTTATACGCCCTGTACAGCAAAAAAAGCAGAGCAAGACTTCATTATTATATCACATTAAATGTCTGCCTGACTTGTTACAGCAGTCCATTTTATTTGTGCTATAGATTGTGGTTGGCTGTGAGGCAACTTCCTGCAGGGACCTCCACTCTGTGATGCTGGAGTACACAAAGGATGCCAGGTACATCAGAGGAGAACATATAGACCTAAAAAAAAAAATAGTATAATATTAAAACCTAGAGAGCTTTTATTTATTAAAGCAATTACTTTGATATTCATCTTGTAACAGGATCTAAACTAAGCCTGTTTGCAAGCACTGGTATTTGTCTACATAACTCCCATAAATTCTCTTTATAATTTAGCCCAGATGTTGACAGATTCATGGCACTGAGCTTGCAGTTGCAGTCATGAACGTGCTCCTGTTAAAAATGTGGTTGCAGAAAACCACATTCACAGGAAACTATTGTCATAATGTTATGCAGGGCTATCTATTTAGGACCAAGCTGTAATGAAGTGGAGGATACTTAATTCCAATTTGGTCTTTAACTAGCAAACAATAACAGTGTCTCCTACGCTGCAGCATAGTAGTGCATTATAATTTGTAAAAGTGAAGGTATATTCTGGGGTCAAATGACTGTGGTGAACATGGAGCAAATTCTGTCAGACTCTTTTCTGAACACTGTAAGAGAGAGACTAAGGAGCAGGCTCCTAAATAAATCCTTCTGTCATGCCAGCCCAGAGGAGCTCTGGGTTGGACTCTGCTGTGTGTACCACCACCAAGAATTCCACAGCACTCACACCTGCTGCTGGAAAGTCCTCCCTGGCTGCACCGGGTTTTCAGCCTCTCACCTCCTCTCTATTTGTGGCTACAGAGCACGGAAAATATCGCTGACAACACCTGGGGTTTGTTTAGTACAGCAGGCAATGCCATGACCCTTAGAAACTACCTATTTCCCTTTCATTACTCTTTCAGTTGTTCTAAAACATTTGTTTTGTTTCGTTTCCTACAGGACAGACTCATGGCAGCTTGTCCAGACACACTGTCTTCCTTCCTCATCTAATAGCATTGGCTGCTCCCCATTTCAGTTCCACGAAGCTACCATCTATAACTCTGTCAACAGCTCCATGTGGAGAAGAATAACTATCCAGCTGCCTGATCATGTCTCATCCAGGTAGGTTACTGAAAGGCCAGCTCGCTGCGGGTCTATGAAACGTCAGCTGTCTTGCTGGCACTGTTTGCTTGGAACAACTGGCAAATTAAAAATGCTTTGTTATTGCTGGATTTAGATCTGATACACGATGAATGTTTTCCAGGAAGCTTTTTTGTTAACAGAAGTGGCTACTGCCAATGGCATAGCAGCCACCCATTCGGGGGAGGTCTTCACTGTTATTGAAGACACAACCCCTTCATCCCACATTTTTCGTTACACCTGCTGCTGGCTTATTTGAATGTCACTGTACAGATGTATTTGATTGCTAGATCCTATAACATGGTGTTTGGATTTTAATATTTGCAGTGCAACACAGTTCAGGTGGATTCAGAAGGGAGAAGAACTAGAGAAGCAAAGCTGGGCAATCGACCACGTGTACATCGGGGAAGCATGCCCTAAGCTTTGCAGTGGCCATGGATATTGCACAACTGGAGCCATCTGCATTTGTGATGAAGGATACCAAGGTTTCATTTCTTCAATTTCTTTCTTATACATCTGCTGCAGTCTAATCTAGCTCAAAATTAAACAAAAAAATAAAGACAGAGTGATGTAACACGTCTAAATTCATCATTGGAATGCTTGAGTAACAGCTTATAAACTAATAATTTGACAGTTATGAATAACAGCTCTCCCCTCCCTTTATTTTTTCGGGATTCAGTCAATAATCTCCCCTGTCTGGCAATGTATGTAAAGCCCATTCAGCCTTCATCTGAAGGCAAAATGTGGCTAGCAGCTTACCCTGAAATGGCTTCCATCCCCGTACTCCTTCCGAGGGTGCGCTTTCTCCCAGGAAATATGTACGTGGGATCCAGATGTTAGTGACTGGCCCCTGTAAGGGACTCACTTCTGTGCCCCATCAGGACAGAGTGCTCTGCTCTAACCCCGCCATGCAGCTCAGCACATGCCTCATGGTACATGAGTGCCCTCGTTAAATTATAAGTGCTTTGTGGAAGTGGAGCCAGTGTTTAATGTCGCCCAGGACAGAGTCTCGTATCTTTGTAAGATCGGATCCCTTTCCTGTTTTACACACATTTCTCTCCAACCAGCAATTTGAGGTTTCATATATTAGCATCAATGCAAAATAGGAGAAACCCTGTTGCAGTTCTTGAAGTTATACTGCTGTAAAAAATAAGACTTGCAGCCTCAGTTTTTAAGAAATGAATGCTGTACAACAATGTGCACATTATTAGTAGATCTGCTGAAATATATTGAGCCTGTAGTCACACTGTATATTGAGTCACAACCTTGAATGGAATTACAATGAACTGTAACTCAATTTTCTCAATTCTTCTGATTTTTGTGTGTTTTCTAACTTCATTGTGTCCTTTTTAGGTGATGACTGCTCTGTTTTTAGCCATGACCTCCCCAGTTATATTAAAGATAATTTCGAATCTGAAAGAGTCACTGAAATAAACTGGGAAACTATTCAGGGGGGAGTGATAGGGAATGGATGTGGACAGCTGGCACCCTACGCCCACGGAGATTCGCTCTATTTTAATGGATGTCAAATACGACAAGCTGTGACTAAGCCTCTGGATCTCACCCGAGCAAGGTAATACTTTGAGCCCAAAATGCTCTTTTAGCAGCTCATGAGAAAGGAAACTCATTATACGTACTTGCAGCCGTATAGGCCAGTATTGATGAGGATGCACTGACCTGGCTTTACCATGCAGTCGGATGTGGCTGGCAGGTAAACATTAGGTTTGGCAAAATGCTTTGTGACTTCCATTTGGGAGATGGAGAGTGAGGAGGAAGCAATGTCAGATGAAAAGGTCAGATGTTTTCATCATGCCCAACAGAGCACTGCCTAGTAAGCCAGGGCTGACAATGAAGCCGTTGGCAAAGACGGGCCACCAGACTGCCTGGACCCAGTGCCTGATCTGATAAGACAAATCCCACATTTGTATGTGGCTCCACGACAGTCATGACTAAAGATGCTATTAGTAATTATGGACTCATTTTCCCGTTTCAGTTGTCAAGCAGAATTATATTCACCTGGCGATGAACAGGAGTATCTTTTTCATCTATTGAGCCTATTTGGCCATGGAAAAACAAATGCAACCAGCTTGTGCTGGCTCTTAACAGAGTGACGGCTTTCTGGACTGTTTTGTATTTAGTTGTCTAAAGCAAGATTAGAAACAGGATGAATTGGCAAATGGGCCAGATATAAATCAGGGTCTTCCTTTCTTATTTGAAGACCCAGGTAGAATATAAGAAATCTTAGGCACTTCATTATATTCAGTCTTTATTTGCCTTTTTTCAGCTTTTCATACATTCATTTGCATGTTTATACTGTTTATACATCTCAGTTTTGTGCAGATACATTGTAAAATTGGATCTATTGCCTCCACCTATATGGCGATATATCTATTACTCTGAAAGGGAAGCTGTGTTTTAGAGATGTGGGAACAGTTTATTTTGCATGTTAAAAGTAATGATTCTTGCGGATGCTCAAAGTTTTAATAAGGTAACTGCAATAAACCTGGAAATGCTATTTGAAAAATTTCTGTTTGAATACTTTTTGCATATTGAAAATACCTTTTCTCTCTGTGTTTTACAGCAAAATCATGTTTGTTTTGCAAATTGGAAGTATTTCACAAACAGACAGTTGCAATACCAACCTTACTGATCCTAACACTGTAGACAAGGCAGTGCTCCTCCAATACAGTGTAAATAATGGAATTACATGGCAAGTAATTGCACAGCATCAGCCAAAGGACTTTATACAAGCCCAAAGAGTGTCTTATAATGTTCCCTTGTGAGTACCAGTCACATTTCATTACCTCTAAGTGCACAAGACATATTTCTGCTAAGAAAGAACCTATCTTTGCATCACTGTGCAAGAAAAAATATTGATGAGGGGGTAAACAAAGAAGAAAACTTAAGGGGAAGGACAATTAAGAAATTACAGCCTAGTGTTTATCAATGTACTTGAAAGAAAAACAGAATACTTGTTTTAAAGATATGAGGGGGGAAAAAATTCCTCCTTATCTACGTGCATTTTTCCCCATTAAATGTTTTGCATGTACGGTGTGTTGCTGTTCAGGAATGTAGAAATAATGCCTTAACTTTGCTCTCAGTTCCTGCTGGGGGGTAGATAGGGATGTACAAACCACCGGTAGTCTGGCGCTCTCACCGGCTCTTGCGTTTGTGATGACAGGGAGGCACGAATGAAAGGAGTCTTACTGCGCTGGTGGCAGCCCCGTCACAACGGAACAGGTCATGATCAGTGGGCTTTGGACCACGTAGAAGTCGTCCTGTGAGTATCAGCTTCTCCTCATCCCATCCCACCTCAGAAAGCACTGAAATTCCTCCAGCATGGCACGAGTGTTAAGCTCAGTAAGAACCGTTGTTGCCCAGGGAAATTTTTGAGAACCAGCCTTTGCTAATGCTCTGCCCTGACTGCAACCATCAGCGGTTAAGGCGGTCACGAAATCAGTGGCACAGCAGGGGTATGTGTTGTGCATCATGGAAAAACGCAGGAGGGAACGCGGGGTTTTATCACCACCAAGTATTGGTGCGTTCCTGTAATGCAGCAATGACTGTGAAATATATTGTGCTGGGACTTAAGAAAGGATATTTCTGTTCAATGCTGTGCTGCCATGTAAGGCTGATTTATGTCCTTTCGAAGATACAAAACACTGTGCTGTATTGCTCTTTGCACAATGTAATGTTGTTGTGCCTCTGAAAAATTTGCGTTAGCAACTAATGCCTTATTCATTTCCTTTTTTTAGTAAGAAGGATACTGTTCAGAAACAGGGTTCACTATATCAGGTTCCTATGGTCCGAGCTCTATATTCATCCCCTTGTCAAGATTTTACCAAGTAAAGTGTCTGCACCCTCCTGATTCTCCCATTCTTGAGATGGGTTTCGTGGGCAGCTAACCCGTTTTTCCTGTGTTACGTCACGAAGAGATGACCTGCTTTTTCTCTAACAATTTAGTTCCAGTAGAAGTGAAATGCTAGTGGCTTCACGGGCGGGGAGTCATCGCTGACAGTGGTTGGCAGAGAGAGGTGTGCCTGCTCCATAGATAGGTTCAAACGTTCCTTTTATTGAACAATTTAAAAAACAGCAATGAAGAAATTAGGCTTGGATAGCCTCCAGACTGTGTAATTATAACCGCGAGGTTTCTGAAATAGCAGAGACACTGCAAGTAATGTTTTGTAACAGTAGAAAAGTGAATTATCTGATTGCTAATTAGCCCTGCTCTTCTTTCCACCGAGAAGCACCAGCTTGCATGGCACTCATATCAACCCCAAACCAAATTGGTCCCAACACTGAGTAACTGTACACGCTCTGCTGCTTTTACACACCTTGCTGGGCTCTGCTTCCATAACATTAGGCTTAAAGCTTGAAGGAACAGAGGGATGGATGTGATTCCTGGCTTAGTTAATCAATGGCTGTACGATGCTGCATCAGGAAAGATATGAAAGGGCATGAACCTGCAGGAGGTTCACAGTGTTTAGGAAACCATGGAAAAGTGAACTGGTAGTTCTGAAATATTTCCATGTCCTTCTGCCTTGTAATTAAAAAAAAAAAAAGAAAAAAGAAAACAATCAAGTGGAGAAAAAAAAATATAGCATAATACTATCCGTCAATCCAAGCATTGAATTAGGGAGTATAAGTAGGAATAGGACAGATCTTCTAAAACTGGTTCTTCGGCTAAATTCTATAGAACTTCCTTGACAATGAGATCTGCCAGATTTTAGACTAAACACACAAGCTGAGTGGTGACAAGTCAGCCATATAAGATATGTTACACCAGAATGGAGACAGCAGTAGAAATGGTATAGCAAGTAATCACACATGCCTAGAGAAGGAACCAGAGGGGCAGACAGTGCCTTCTCCCTTCTCTTCTTTTTCTCCTGTTACAGTGCTTTAAGGCTCTTCTGAATATTGGCCAAAATATCAGGCTAGAGAGTTTCCATCCTGTTCAAGTGACACCTGGCACAACCCACAGAGGACAACAGACCAAACCAGACAGATTTCTCCTTCACCGAGTACTGTGAAATGCAGTGCCATGGCAGCGTATTTCCCAAAGGCCAGATGTAGAGTTCCAGCCCCCGCTAACTACAACATGTGAAATGTGCTGCTCTCAGGAAAGGCAGAATTACATGCTGTGGCGCATCTGGTTCATATGCCAGCATGTGCTCATATCTGACATGTGTCTTTGACCCCTCTGTTTTGCTTATGTTCTATCTGCACCTTCTAATTCACAAAAATACTCTGTAAGCTTCTTAAATTTTATTTACAAATAACCCACACAGGGTTTGATAAAGCCTTTAGAAGGCTTTCGGAAGGGAAGCACACTATTCCTTGTCAATAGACACTCCCACCTGGGTTTTCCTTTAGCTCTGCCATTTCACTCTGTCACCTCACACAGGTCCTTTTGGCCCCCAGCACCTCAGCTTCTTCAGCTACAAAATGATGAAGACACTTGGTCACCTCCATGGAGTGCTTCCAGGCACACAAAAGGGAGATGGATCAGTGTCTGTCAGCACTAAACCTGCACACACCGGGGCTACCAGGATTCATAACCTGAATACTAGGGGTAGGACTTAGCTTTAATTCTTAGAGTTCCTTCATTTTCCAACAAAGGCCACAGAAACCCTGCCTGCCCCTGAAGAAAGCAAGCGCCCTGACCCAGGCAGCTCTCCAGTGAGAGGCGAGGAGGCAGGGTCCCTCGGGTGCTCTGACCCTCCACCGAGATTGCCAGAGGAGCACCCTGTGGGCAACAGCCACACCAGAGGTCTCTGGCATGGCTGCAGAGAGGCATAGCCTGAACAAAAACCATTCACCAGGGAGCTGTCGCTACCTCTTCCCGTTAATTCTATAACGAGTTATTGCACAGTCAGTAGGCTTCTGCCTGGCTTATTCGTCCCAAAGCTGGGATATCCTAGGAAACATCTGAGCCTCCCGAATTGGAAGTAATTCCTGCTGGCACTCTGACCTTCTCTCAGAAAGCCACGAACATCTCAGGCTGCAGGACCTGCTGATGGTCCCTGTCCAACACAGTCTGTGCTTGGTCCTTTTATAACCCTGCAGTCCTTGACCCAACCAAATGAGGCTCTGTACACTTCTCTGGGCACCATCAAAATTATCCTCCCTGGCCCTGGTTAAAGTCCAAAATTTTCATGTTTGTGATCTGTGTGCCCACGTTGCTGCAGCAGGCAAGCCTTTAGCCTGTGAGGTATTAGAGCGAGAAGCCAACCTATACTGCGAGGTGTGATTTGGGATGCACAGAAATTCCTGGCTTTCCTCACATCTCGTCTTGTGTTTCCTCCACTGCCCTGTGGGCTGACAGAGAGACACGATTTTCCCAGATGCCCTGGGTGTGGGCTTGGCTGCCTGCACCCCTGGGTGCACACCTCGGTGCTGTGACAGCTCTTCCTCAGCCCACGGGCACGTGAGCCGTGCCCTCCTGGAGCAGACTGGAGTGAGGGGGCAAGCAGGCAAAGCTCCTGCCAGCAGGGAGAGCTGGTCAGCGGGGAGGTAGCACAACCAAGGATTTTCTTGATTTTATTTCCCATCCAACATGGGGGACGTCCCTGCTCCTCCTTGCTGTGCTCACCCCAGGAACAAATCTGTGAATACCTGCTTTCATGGCTCAACCATTCTCAGCAGCCCGAAGATTTGAAATTAATTCTGTCACAGGCCCAGCTGCCAACTGGTAGCGCAGATGCCGCTTACAGCTGATGCACAGCCAGGGTCATGGCACTCTGTTCAGTCTAATTGATTTCCGAGTCAAGAGCCGTCATCCTCTTACCAGCCAACACATTTTCAGGATGCAATTTCATTGCTTCCCTTTTGCTCCCAAGACAGTTTGCTGGGGGAAAAAAAAATTGACCTGCAGATTATACGTGCACACAAAATACCTGACGGTGATAAGAAAGGCCAAAGGCGGGTGCTTTAGTACGTTATTTAGGATCATTCCACTTCTGAATTAATTATTTGAATCACTCATGAAAAAGCAGTATCTTTAAGGCTGTGATGCAGATACAAAAGGTGCTCAAATTGAGCACCTCCTTCGAACAGGTGAAATGCAATACCTGCTTTGAATATGTTATACACTAAATTGGTCTTGCCAACTAACTGCTTGTCAACTTATTCTAACAACAGTTGATGTCTCTCCCGTAGTGGGGAGAAGATATTAGTTATCAAGTTGTCCAGTTCCTTTTAAAGCTAGTGCCGATTATTCTCATTAGTGCAGCATTTTTTCTCTCCATTTGTAAAGAAAGCTTTGGGCACAACTCTCACATGTTCCATGTGGCTCTTCTTAGGATGAAAAAGTGTTTTACCCCAGGCTTAAGAAACAGTGCTTTTTGGTGCCCCTGTACTTCTGCCCTAAGAAGAGCCCATGTCCAACCCAGCATTTCATTTGCACATTTTTTTTTCTCGAAGCACAGCTCTCAGCCTGTCTGTTGCACAGACACCACGCACTATTTTTGCATGTGCATTTGGAACTGTCATTTCTCTGTGTATAGGGCAGGCCCTTACTGACCTCTTATAAAGTCAGTTCCAGTCAAAGGCATTGAGAACAAAGGGCAATGACAAGCTGAAAACTAAGGGTCTGATGTTGCTTTCTTTGCACCTCAAAACTCGTGATGTGATCCAAGGGAATTAGAGTTGTGCAAGCATTGCAAGAAATATTATCCCCACCTGCCATTTTACAGTTAACTGTTGGATAACAGAACAAATCCCTCCATAGTCACCACTCCATGCTCTTCATTGTCAAGATATTCTCACGGTTTTGGCACAAATGATTTAGTGAGAGCTTATGTTGCATTTGGTGTAAAGAATGTTTATTCCTATTTTGCAACATTAAAATACAAATTATATACTCTAGCTCTAACAAAGAGCGCTCATTTGGAAAAGCATTTTCATCTGCTTCAATATTTTAGTAAAAAGCAATGATTTGAAAAGTGCATTTAAATTAAAGTATCAACATATTTATAATATAGAAGATAAATAGTAAACATTAGGTAATTATCTGAATATTCACAGCATTTATGCCAAATTTAATATGATGCAGTCTGTGCTTTTATGACATTTTAATTACATTTCTAATAAGTGCATGCTGAATTTTGTAGAGAATAAAAATATAAACATTGCTTTGAAATATCAGGAAATAATTTGTTCAATTTTTATTTTCAAAAGAGACGAAAAGTCCTATATTGCCTCTAAACCTCATCAGGGTTTTATGACTAATCACAGTGCTGCATGCATTGAAAGGCATTTTCTAACTTGTGTTGTATTTCATTGTTTGCTGTCATTGGTTTTACACTAGAATAAGGTAAGTACTTTCCCTGAATCAGTATCAAATGTATGTTGCTGTTACAGCTACAGTTCTTTCACAGTCTTGTCAATGATGGGTCAGTAGAAAATCCTTTGTACCCTCCAAGATGTGTCAGGTAGCTCTTGAGGGCCCTGATCCTGCAGAGAGCATCAGAGGAAGCGCAACCTGGCAGAAGGCATTCAGCAGCTCTCTCTGTTACCGCAGAGGGAACTTGGCTGAGGCTGTGGTGAGAAGGGCTTCTCCTTCTCCTGCGGTGCAATGAGACCTGCCAACAGACGGCACCCAGTATGTTGCACAGGCAACCTCTCAGCTCCAGGGGAGAATTGCCACTTTTTTCCACAATTAATGACCAGAGAGCTGAAGCCACAGCCAGGTAGCGTATGTCAGTGAACCTGCATGGTGGCATAGCCATGCGTGCCTCATAGAGACACAGCAAGTGTCTCCCAGGCAGTTCTGTTTATCATAACTCTGCTGCTTTGTGCCATCTCAGTTATCACTAACCAACATAGTTACTGAGACTTCACAGGAGCCAAAAAATGTCTGTCACTGAGATGAGCCATCAGGACTGCAGGCAGAGCACATCACTTTTCTCATTATGGTACCCCCCTAACACAGCATTTGTAATTGAGCCTCCAAATTTACCCCAAGTCTAGTCCTGAGAGACATGCCCTTGCATGACATAAAAACACAGAAAGAATGAACGACATCAGTGTATACTGGGGGTTTTTACTGCATATTTTTCATTCCATTTGGCTATGTTCTATTTTCATAAATTTTAAATGGCAGACTTGTAGTTCAAACCGTGCTTTAGGAAAAATGCAATAGCCAGAATGCTCTATTAAAGACTAAAGACCCAGAGTGACTCCTTCTCATAAATTGCTTTATTGTAGGTATTTATTGAACATGCCCTAGACAGAATTTTGTTCATCTACATTGGCTGTATATTGGTTTCATCTAACTAGTATAATTCCAGTGCTTTCACTGGAAAGTTATTTAGGGTTTCCTACATAAATTGGAGCAGTATTATCTTCTATCTATTTTTTAATAATTTTTTAATAATGCACTCCATTATTTTGCTGTTTGCTCCATCAGCAATACACAGATAACTATTTTGGATCTGTACTTTTGTGATTCACTGATGGTTCAGTGAACGCACATAAAAAGCTCATAAAAGAAGCACATAAAAAGCTCAGCAGACACTGACAGTCCATTGCATACTTGCAAAGCAGCCTCCAAGTTGCCACTGATATCCAAACAAATGTTCCCTTCACACCCTCCATTATGGAAGGAAAGGTCTAATTCCTAATATAGCTTGATCATGTCTGGCACACTTTGGCTGCTCCAAAAAAAGAAAACAACAACAAAAGTATGGTAAAACCTTTTATCAGTCTGTAAAAATACAAATTAAGTTTTTTATTAATAGCACTGAAAGCATTCTTAAATCCATCAAATGCAAGAATTGCATAAGTACTCCCGCAAACTATATTATATAATTTTTCTTGTGATCTTATAAAGCACTATTGATCTCTATTATATAGTGCTTGCCTCCTACCAATATATAAAATTAATTCAGAAAAAATAAACATAGACCCATTCTCATCTTGTGGATACCAGACTATGCATACTATACAATATGATATGATACTATAATATATAGGATATACCTGTTGACCCATAGCAAGAGTAAAAGTCAGTAGTCAGAAAGCCCATCTCAGCCTTTGGTGGAGAACAAGATTGAACCATGTCAGTGCAAGTAAAAAAAAAAAAAAAAATTTAGTTCTTAGGAATTTAGATTTCTTTTATTTTTCACAAACTGCACTGCTGTGGTGTTTGGTGTAAGACAGGGGATATATGTATTTTCTTTGTAACATCTGGATCATCTTACAACAAAACAGATGAATATATGTAAAAAAAATAAATAACTAAAGTTATTAGGTAACCCCTTCTTTGTTCCTTTTTTCTTTCTTTTTCTTTATTTTTGTTGGGTTTTTTTTCTTTGTTGATTGTTTTAAACATCTTCATCATAGCTTTAAGGCCAAATACAAAATGGTCAGGCATCTGCAGTGAAATAGAGGCCAGGTGCACCTAACAATGTCCAAAACAGGTCCTGAAAACCTCTGCTGAGCTGTTGCTGAACGTGAACAGACCACAAGCAGAAGGGAGATGGGCAAATGCAAAGGCCCCTGGGCGAAGGACTGCAGCTCAGCATGTGCTCTGCCTGCCCACGTCATACCCAATCTGAGGTTCTCACAGCCGAGCTTAGTCATAAATTTAATCAGGTCCAGAAACAGCAAACTTTTCAGCCAAACACAGTGACAGGCCCTGTTTGGTCCCATGTACCTAGCGTGAGGCCACTGGGAGCTGGGCTGTGCTTTTTCCCAGGGCCCATTCTCCTGTATTTCGGCTGCAGAGCAGCCCCCTCCCAGCAGACAGGTGCTCCTTCCTCACTTTGTGGTTAGGATGCTCTCCTGAGAGGTACGATGTTGCCTTGAAGGCCCTGTGTGTAAGGAGCAACCCACTTCCCAGGCAACGGTAATTAAAGGGAAGGCAAGATTAAGCCCTCCTTCAAGGCTCCTGACCAATGGCAGACACTTTCAGGAGCAGGTTCGGGGTCATGATTTCCCTCCTGCCTTCCTCAGTAAGGCACTCAGCATTGCAGTGAGGGTGATGTTCCATGGAGATGAGTATGGGACCAGAATAAATACTGATCTCCAGTGCTTCTTTGGACTTGAGCTACCAAGTGGCATTAAAACTATATAGACTCACTGCTGTCACTCTCTCGCACAAAACTCGTACAATTTAGCACACTTGAAGAAATCAGGACAAGTCAACCTCAAATATCGACCCCTCCTCTAATTGCCAAACGCTCTAGAGCACTGCCTTACTGTGAGAGCACCAACAGTTGTACCAGGTCTAGATCTGTCTGCATTCGTTGTCACCAGGAACTGGATCTCATTTCATTCTTGTATGTACATTCCCGTTGCAAAAAAAAAAAAAAAGTAGTGTCATTGTTCTATAAAATTGGGTGAATAAATTTGCAAAGCCTTGGAAAACTAGTTCGGAAGCAACTTGGAATTGCTTAGGAGTCTATATGCTAGATTTTGACACAACTGCTTTTATTCAAACTAGTCTATCATGTTCTAGGTCAGCTATTGAAAAGTGTGTAATTTATACAGGGTTTTTTTAGATGAAGTTATCATACTGCAGCAAAAGCTGTCTTTGCCCCTCATACATATTTTGCAAAGCATGCAACTATTTCTTTTTTCCTAAGGGCCACGTTCACTAAAAATAAGCTTTTGCACTAGAGAGGAAAGTATGACTGATTACAGTACGAGTATTTACCTCTCAGAAACTCACAAAGGAAAACCTGTCTTGCACACAGAAATGGGAGATTTGTTGACTGTAGTGTCTACTTCAGGCCTTCACTTCATGGAAGTAAAATCTGATGGACTTCTTGGTTTGGAGGCTCCTGGTAACGTTCAGTCCCTTGGAATAGAGACACTGAGGCCAGGCATCCTTCTCCCACTTCAAGATGAAGCTAGAAAGCACAGGGTACTAAGTGGGCAGGGAGGATAGGAGAGGGAGTCAGAAATTAGCCTGAGATTGCACAGATTCTCTGTGACTTTGCAGCTCCTTTCCCCCAGAAACCAAAAGAATATTTGGCCACGCAGTCACCAGCAGTTCCTCCTGGGTGAAGCTCTTTACACCTGTTGGAACTGTCCTTGGGGTCTGCATAGTTCACGCTGTGCTCTGCTCTCTGAAAGAAACTGCATCCTCTGACTGCAACTCTGGGAGCATCTCGTATGCCACTTTTCCATGTGGAGAAAGGGGCTCTCAGGTGGCTCTAAAAACTAGTGTTTGGCTGCAGTATATGATACTCTTTTTATTTTTAAGAGTAGTTCTCTGATCAAAAGATCTTTCCCATACCCTGGGACTCTGCAGCGCAGTGTGCAAGAGTGACCCTCCCTCTTACAGCCACATCTCAGCTGCTTTATATGGCTGGCCAAGTGCTCTGCCAAGCTGTAGGTCTGAGAGGAGACATCCTGTATCACAACTTCAGAATACACAAACCTTTTCATTCTCATGTAATTCTGAATGCAGTTTGGCTATATGTTTATGTAGACCTGTATTTGTGTGTATGTGCCAGGGGTATGGATATGTATGTCAAGGGGGCCAGGAAAAGGCACGGCCAACGCTCTCTGGCTGTTCTGCAGTCCCCTGCCACAGCAGAGGCAGCAGGATATAGAGGCTCTGTGGTGCTACACATGCAGTTCTGTGCCATGAGTAGACTCACGAGGGTGCACCACAGATGTTACAGCTCCATTTCCAAAGCTGCTAAAATCTGGAAACTAAAGATGGGATCTGGCCCTTAGCAGTTTGATGGGTTTCAGGTACCAAAATCCCAGACAGCCCTCTTGTCCACCACTGCCCTCTCATGGTTCTTTCTTCCCTCAGTGGGAGAAGCAAAAATCTATGCGGGGTGGGAAGGGTCTTGTCCTCCAGGTAGGTCTTCCGAACAAGTGTCCCTCCTGCAGTTAGGCTGCAGTCAGGCTGGCTCTTGCCTGGTCTCCTCCCAGACGTGATGATGCTTGTTTCCTAGATCTTCCTTCAATTTTGGATGAGGGGTATAAGAGAGGGAAAGGTTAAGTCTATATATAAGTGTTGTACTTCACTTCCTATATGATGAAAATGGAAGATAATGGAGTAAAGCTTTTCTTCTGTTCTCAGGATAAAGCAGTTATGATCTAAGACAGAAGGATAACAGGAGTACAAAGCCACAGTGGAGAGAGGGTATGAAGTGCATATAGCTTTAGTGAATCTGGCCCTAGGCAGCACAAGTTTTCATTAGCTGAAAACTCTTAAACTTTCCCTAACATAATGAATTGTTAATAAAAGCAAAGTGGGACAGATTCTCAATTTTCTTGTACCTTGCCGCTGTACAAACGGTGCAATACACACCGCTTTACATAGGGTTGAGAGGTTATGCAAGGAAAATGAAGACTCTGTCCCACTAGCTCACTGCTGTGAAAAAATTTAAACTACATATAAAAAAATGACACTCTTCTCTTCCTCCACTCCCCCACCCCCCCTGCCCTTTGATTTTAACAGCACTCGCAAACAAAATTACATGATGAATTTTTCACGGCAACATGGGCTCAGGCATTTCTACAACAGAAGACGAAGGTCACTTAGACGATATCCATGAAGAAACGAGAAATTTATTTTTTTCCTCCCAACATGTGATGTGTTGCTTTCCATTCTTTAAACCTAGCACTGCGTCTGGTATCAGGACTTATCTGCAACTGGCTTGATGAATAACTGAAAGCCTTTCTCAAGACAGAGTGTACACCACTTTTTCGCACTGTGAACTAATGAGAAGTGACTTATTTTCTCATAGGTAAATGTTTTAATGTTGATGTGTCTGTGAAAATTGTGATCTGTTGTAATATCAGTTACAGTGGCAGTATTGGAAGTAAGCAACTAATTCTGTTTAACAGGAAAAAAAGTTTAAGCACAAAGACTTTTCAGATTTTATGTTTTAAAAAAGTTACATACTAAGTACAGGATTTAACATTCTTTGTCACATAGGTATTTAAGTGCACTGTATTTCAGCTCTGTGTCATTTTATATTATTAAGTTATCATTGTTTGTCCTCTTTGTATTCTCTTCTACAACATGACACATTGGCACTGTATTTACTTGTTTTGTTGTTGTAATATTTTTGCTGCTGATTTTTGGGCTATTTACTTTCTGACAAAATGTATTAAAAAAACAAAAAATCAAAAAATCAAAGTACCTAATCAAGAAGATAATTGCAAAAGTAGTTGTAAAGGCATTGATATCCTTCCATCTTATTCTTTGATATGTCTGTTGGTTAGCATTGTTTTGTGGATAAAAAAGAATGCTTGACATTAAACTTTTTTTCTACAAAGGAGTTGTGGATGAAGCCCCAAACAGAAGTTCCCAATTCCCTGTCTAAATGTAGTCAGTTCTCTGCGACTGATTTACTTACAGTAACTGCCATTTGGTGTCTGTAGTAATGAAGTGATTTGTAAACAGTGAACGTTTCATCGTGTTCTCTTTGGTGTTTGTTTCTATTGCGGGTCATGTTTGTATCTTCTGATAAAGTTGTATCTACACCAGCAACGTTATAATGCCCCTATAGCCCTAAACCGTCTATTATCATGAATAAAATGCTTCACTTTCTGGTGAACTAAGCTGAAGATCCATGCTTCAATAAAAATAATATCAACAAACAATTCTGATGTTAGACTTTTCAAGCCATGCAGGCTTTACCTGAAATCATAAACCAAATTCTTTTACTAAATACCTACATTCTAATGCAAACATTGATGGTATTTTTCAGTATTTAGTACGTCACACTTAACAGCACTTTGCAAATAACACAAACCAAGAGATCTTCCCAGTCCCACCTGTGGGCATGACATGGTCTTTGGTACAAGGAATGAAACACTAAAAGGGGACCACAGACCAATACACACTCTCACTTGTCTTTATCTGCAAACCAAAATGCAATGTGCAAATCGGCATTTCCAAGCTCTGAGGACTACAGCGCAGCACGTAAACAACCTAGTTCGAAACAAAGTTGCTAATTCTTAGAATCATAGAATTATTTAGGTTGGAAAAGACCCTTAAGATGATCGAGTCCAGCCATAAACCTAACACTGCCAAGTCCACCACTAAACCACATCCCTAACTGCCACATCTACACATCTTTTAAATAGCTCCAGGGATGGTGACTCAACCACTTCCCTGGGGACCCTGTTCCAATGCTTGATAACCCTTTCCACGAAGAAATTCTTCCTAATATCCAGTCTAAACCTCCCCTAGCACAACTTGAGGTTGTTTCCTCTTGTCCTATTGCTTGTAACTTGGGAGAAGAGATCGACACCCACCTCGCCACAACCTCCTTTCAGGTAGCTGTAGAGAGCGATAAGGTCTCCCCTCAGCCTCCTCTTCTCCAGGCTGAACAACCCCAGTTCCCTCAGCCGCTCCTCATCAGAGAGAAGTATCATGTATACCTGCTACACTCTTACATCATGCGCATCTGCTTCTGGCACCATACTGGTCTGAACCAGAATGGTGTTTCTTACACACACATGCTCAGCCACCTAAAATGTGTTTAATTTTTAAGAGAGTTTTGATCAAAGGTACCTGAGCAATGCAGGAAAAAAGGAGGCCATTCAGTGACAAACGAGGGAAAACCTTGGCTTTGTCAGAATTATGCAACAGACCTTTGACAGACCTGGAAACTTCCTGCAACAGCCCAGCCTCCTGCAGCTGCAAACTTGCCTGTACTGTTCCAGAGAATGGGGTGTGGGCTTTCAATCCCTGAAACAAAATGAAAGATCTATTCAGAGAAAGAGCAGGAAGAAAAAAAATTAGATTATTAAAGGATATAATAGCTTAATGTTTGGGCAAGAGATTTTAAAATATTGTAATAAAAGTTTTGCCCATTGAACAAACAAAAATGCAAGATATAAACACTCCTATTTTTAAAGATAATTTTATTTGCCCTAATATGTCAACAGATGGGTGATATTTTAATCTAAAATGTGTGTGCAGCTAGCATGTTGCTAGGGAATTAATGTATTTTAAAGACTTTAGATACAGTGAGACCCTTAATCTGATTTTCTTTCCAAGTAAGAGACCAGCTTAATCAGAGAAGCTGCTTTTCACAGTTATATTTATTTCCTTTGAATAATGTATGTAATTATGACTACTGAGGAATCCCTGGAGGCATTTCACCAGAACTCACTGCAAATTGGGTGCAGGCTTTTCTCAGGAAAATCATCCTCGCTGGTAGATTCCTGGGTGACATTGCCATTTGCCCTTTCCAGATTCCAGGAAGTTCTTCCTTATATTTTTGCCATTCCTACAGCACACAAGGTAGCATGCACATATGGCATGCTCAGTGTATGTACTGCTTTATTTTTCCTCCCATATGACTGAGAAACAATGAGTCATCTGACTTTAAATAGTTATTAAAACAGCAAGCGTGACACAGCACATAATCAACGGCAATAAAACAGTGACAGTCCTATCAAATGTACTTATAAGCTTATCTACTGGTATAAAACTTTGGCAGGCCTAACTAAGAAAACTGATGTTTTAGTATAACTTATAGCCTTCCTCATGTCTTCTATCAGCTCACTAACCCAGAATAAGGAGAACATGAGAGAAATTAAGTAAAAATACAGGAAGATAAAGCTCTGACCTGCTGGACATCCTAGAACAGCCAAAATCTGAAGTTCTCATAATTTTGCCTGAATGTTTTTCTCTTGAGCTTGCTTCATCCACAGATGGTAAGATTACCTTAGTGAGAGAAAATGAGTGGAGCACAAGTATTTTGAAGGACCGAATCAGGCTTTGCATGAACTTGAGAATTTAGACAAATGGGAAGAAATGAAACAACACAGCAAATACATCCAAAGACACAACATTGTCAAAGGGCAAGGCACCAGCACGCAAAGTGAGTAAATATCTGGCTAGGCAGCAAAACTACAGGAAGAGATTCAACAGCGTAAAGCAGTTTAAAAAAAATGCCATTTTGCATTCTATCAGTAAAAGTGTTTATGGTAAAACACAGTAAATATGCATACAGCTGTCAGTGCTGGTAAAGTAGATGGCAGTTGTCAACTGTTGAGCGTTTCACTTAAATACAGATGTAAACAAGAGAAATTGCAGAGTGTAGCAGCAAAAACAAGACCCTTGAAACCAAGAGTTTCCAAGTAGAGAGAGTTGGTTTGTTTAGTCTAGAAAGGAAAACATTAGGAAAGAGTTATGACAACATCCATAAACATAGATCTATGTTTTATTTACTTGCTAACCCTTCAGGGCAAATGTCGCTGAGTGGAAGTGCTGCCACAGCATCACCTCATTATTTATCCATCAGTGGTGAATGGGGTTTGGTTATTATCCAAGCGGGAAGCCGGTGTGAAGCTCTGTGAGCCCTGCTGATGGATGCACAAAAGGCTACGCGCAAGCAGAAAGGTGCAACAGATGAACCCCACTCAATTCAGCTCTGTAGCAAGGCTTAACTAAATGTGACTCAACACTGGACTACCAGGAGCAAGCTAGCTGTAGAGGGGAGCTACCGTAATCCTGAGCTGGTGAGGGAGCCTCAGAACCAAATGAGATCAGCAAAAAGGGCTTGCCTACCTTAAGCATGGCCCTAAAGAGCTCTTCAAGGGCTGTTGGCACTCTGGAGCTCCTGAGACCATGCGACCGCTTGCAGTACATCTCCTGTGGAGGAGCAGACGGAGCACGTACCATCCGCAGGTGGTGGATCTGCTCCCGGAAGAAGTGACAGCGAGATATGAGGCTGCCAAAGTTGGATGGGTGGCACGTGGATGAACTGCCTAGTGCTCTCCTGTGTTACTCATGTTTTATGACTGTAATGTTTTTCTTCCCCATGTCTTCTCAATTCAGCTGAAGTGACGGATCTGGCAGCAAGCCCAAGGACTTAGGCCAGTGCATGGGTAATTACCACAGAGCCTGACGGGCACAGTTTGAGCTGGCACCCAGCAAGGAGGGGCCCAGTAAAAATGGTATTCCAGGGATGGAGGAGTACTGTGCTGGAGGGGATTGATAAATGTTGGGTTTATAGTTTAAATCTATATTTCTTTTGAAAGAAACAAGTTTGTTAAGCTTCTTTAGGAGAAAAAAGAGTATGTGGTTGTGCTTCTGAGCTGTGCTGCTCAGGGGAAATCCGTGAATGAGCTAGTGGCAAAGAAGCTCTTTCAGAGGGCTTGGCTGCTTCCCCGATTGCCTCTGGGCCAAAGGCAGGACTGGGGGAGGTACTGGGCAGCCACTGGGCAGCCAGAGGTTTTGGGCCACTTCTGCATTAGGATGCTATTGCTGATACCACGAGAGCTGGCTGATAGCCCCGGGTCCCTCTTTCCCTGCACAGTGACTGTGCACGTACACACCAGCCTTCTGCTGACACTATTATTGCTCCAGGTGTGCTAGAAACAGCAGAGGCAAAGCCATTCAACTGGTTTATATTCACCACTGGACACCCAGCTTAGGCCACTTAAAGTCTTCTCAAGCGACATTTTTAAAGGATTTGAGCTCAACCACTTTCAAGGAACTTCTCACAGCAAAAAGGAAAATGCCCTGATGTTTGAGTCTCTGTTAGAATAATTGTGCTATTATGGACAGTAATAAAGCTTGACATGACTAATGTATCTGTATAGGATGTGGGTAGTAACTAATTAACAGGAGCAATTTCAGAACCAAGCCAACTGCCACTGAAATCAGTGGGAAAATCACTCTAAATCTAAACGCGCTCCACTTCAATCTGGAAATGTCCACCTCATCTTTCCTACCTCAGCTGGTTTGACCTGTTCTAGGACTGGCATAAGACTCCATGGTCAAATGCATTCAGCGGCTTTTCTTCTGCATTAGAAAGTTGTCTCATTATTAGAAGAACTCTGAGTGTAGTTATGGAGTGGCTGGGAGTGACCCAGTCGATGGAGCCCATCTGATGCAGTTTGTTAATTTGGGATGTCCCGTATGGGATGTCCACACCAATGAGACAAACAGAAGCGTCAGAAGTCTCTGCACTCCCCAGTCCCACAGCTAGCTCCCGTGCCCATGCTCGGTATCACCGGTTGTTTGAGGAAGTTGAGAACTAAACAGCCCGACAACCGGAGCTCTAACCAGCTAACCAGAGCTGGATCTGGCCTTTCACGGTGCCTTACAGCTTTCCTTCAGCTGCTGGTGAGCAGAGGCTCCTGCTGCTCCATCCCCCGTGAGCCAGACGAGCCCTCAAAGCTCACACTAGGCTCTGTCATCACACAGCTCCAGTTGTGTGTGTCGTTAACTGATTTCCCCCAGTTATCCTCCACAGGAGTTTTTTTAGTCTCTCCAATTGTCCATATTGTTTATTCTGTATTAACTTCCCTTCCCTTTTTTCGTTTTGACCGAAAAACCTCTTTTCATCTTGTTCCTACTGAGTTCAGCACTACATTAATCCTTGCCCTTCTCTCAAAGCTGAAGAACTGAAGCATCTTTTACCATTTTAGACAATGCTGGAAAGAAGCAATAAAAAGAACTATTAAACTTCCCAGTGGGTCATGCTAAAATGCGCACAAGGAATTAAAACCAGCTTCAGTTCATGTATTTAAATGGAACCATTGACACAATTAGTGTAACATAGTCCGAAGTGTGGATTACTGTGACACTCAAAATGATGCACACCTTTGTGGATTTTTCTAGCCAGAAATCTGCCATTCCCATGCTTGTTTCAGGCTTTCTCCTCTCCTTCCTCTTTTGCAGGGTGTATAAGCAGAGGTCTGCCTGTGGTACGTTATGCTGTACTGGTAATGCAGCATTTCAGAATTTCAGTACATCTGTGGTGACACAACACCTTCATAAGGTCATTAATTCTAACACCAGCTACAGATGCCCAAGTTCAGAAAAAAACAGGTTTTTGGATAAACACATAAGAATCAAAAAAGATGCCCTTCCCAAAGTATCTCCATTTACCCAGTTCTGTAGAACACTGGCACCCAGCACCATTCCACATGGTCTGGTGTATGTGGTGTATCTAATACATCCCTCTGAAACTGTTCATCACAATGCCTTTTTGTTACAGCCTGTTTTGGATAAAACCAGTTATAACAAACCTCTTATTTAAAATGCAACTTTTGAAATGTTTTGACCGTGAAATTTCTCTCTTTGACAACACTGAAATTTAAAGTACTGTACTTCAGCTTGAATTAATTTAAATTTTATTACTCTTCTACTCTAACAAGGGCTAACACGTCAAGGAATCATTTTAAGGTTTTCAAAATAATACATTTCAGTAGACACCAGTGTTACAATTTTTTTTGTGGTTTCAGTGCGTAATCATTTCAAGATGTTCTTTTCCTACCAGTTCTAGATACAAACCCAAATCTCTACGAATCTGAGAGGTGGCAAAACATTTTCTCTTTGGCAAGAGAGAAAGCTATTGTTATGTTGGAAAACATTTATAAATTAAGGACTGAAAGATGCGACCTATGAACATATTTCACTACTAATTCCTGTGTATTCACAAGGAAATTGATACCTACGTGTCCTTTGCATCCTTAACTAAATAAGAAACTGCATCTAGCCACTTGTGAGACCGACCACTCCCGGACCCACGCTGACAAGTGTTTCTCAGACAGCAGAGGTGGCATTACAGAAGAAGTACTCGCTATAGAAGATGAAAAATAATTCTAAGAAAGACTCTTGAAGTGTTCAGTCAACATGAAGTCCCTCGGAAATTTGTATTTATACATGCATTTACATGGCTGGCACACGTGCATGTCTGACACCTGTGTTCGACATTTCTTAGGGGACAGAGCATCAACGTCTGCTTTTTCAAATCGATTTTAGACAATAACCCTCATAGCTCCTTGACCGGAATTTCGGGACAACCTGACTGGGGTTTATTTAACAAGCAACACGGCGCCCCTGAGTACCACGTACGCGAGCGTGGCGAAAACGACCACCAGGCCTTGTCCTGCCTGTGGTGCCACTGCCAGCCAGCGCCCGGCTCGTGCTCCTCAGGTCTATCTTTATATTTAAATCAGAAATAAATTATATTTATATTGTAATTATGTATTCCGTGCGCACACGCACATCCGAGGGGGAGGGCGGGGGTCTCGCCTCGCCCCCCGCAGGGCAGGGCCCAGGCAGGTGGCGCCGGCCGCCCCGGCCCCCCGGGCACCGCTAAGGGAACGGCCGCGGC
>Ga0065711_1034134_pt1 | contig 24253 bp, 26 predicted proteins | sample Hoacrofraction12_FD_59098 | JGI IMG/M metagenome (GOLD analysis project Ga0065711, IMG submission 59098) | Hoatzin crop microbial communities from Cojedes, Venezuela - Epithelial fraction 12 v2 (version 2) | ecosystem: Host-associated > Birds > Digestive system > Esophagus > Crop | place... | reverse complement strand
GGGGGGGGGGGGAGGAGGAGGGAAGTACTTACTCCAGAAAGCACAACTGGCCACAGAGTCTTTCTATGAGATTGAATACCCTGGGTGGGTTTCTGAGGCATGAGGCCAAAGGCCAAAAGAGCAAAACCACCCAAAAAGTGTAATAATTACCCTTTGGGGCAACAGCCACGTGAAATGGGACTTATGAATAAAGACAAGGAAAATCCATTAAGTAATATTATTGACATGCATCTGACGTCGCCAATAGCCAACCAGCACTCGCCACTTGTGCTCTGGATTTCTGAAATAATTTCTTCATGGAATAAGGGGGGTTTAATTCATAACGTCTTTCTACAGATGCTAGAGGATGCAGGTTTGCCAGCCATTCACGTTCCCAGCCTGCAAGCTGTTAATAAATCCAAGGTTTAGTTGAAGCACAGTAGTAGTCCTCTGTTAAATCAGTATTACAAACAAGTTTCAGCTTCATGCAATAACATAAAATTGCCATATATCAGCATTTCTTAAGCACCTGTCCCTGACAGTGCCAAGCCACTCTGAGAATTACAGGGGGAAGAAATGAGAGAGACCATTTTCCGTATGAGATGTAGTGCTGCAGCGACAAATATACCTTTTGATGCACAGTGCAAACAGTCTTTAGTGCCAATTTCAAGAGGCAAAATAAAGGAAAACAGGGTTCAGACGATGCTACAAGCCTGAAAAATGTGTCTGGACCACATAAGAAAGGTAAAAAGGGAAGATTTGTGACTCCTGAGGTTTTTCAGTTTAGGGTCCAAACGACTGCTTTACTTCCTTGGTTTAATAGCAAAGCTGTTTCAAGGAGAAGCAAAATTAGAGAGGAGAGAGGATCAGGTGAATAATGCAGCTGTAGGACCAAAGCTGGACACCCTCTTACCAGAGGGCGATACAGTGGTCATAAAGATGGGAGTAGTCCTGAAGCCAGGCGTTATCTCCCCTCCAAAAGCCTGTACCCCTTCTCCGCACCTGTGTAATGACAGGGACACAGTTTCTGTTGGGCTGGATGTGAAGAAGATATTTTTCTAGAGGAACGCATATCAGCAAGGTATGCTTCCAGTGCCCAGGCTTAGGTAGAAAATGGACTCCTCTCTCTTCGTAGGTACAGTGAAGTGTGAAGATACTGAGGGCTCTAGAGAGTTGATCCTTTTGTTGGATTTCTTTTTTTTTTTTTTGCAACATTACAACTCTGTAACTGTGAAAGTGTTTCTTTTCACTGCTCAGGGCAAATCTGCATTTGTCCAATTTAAGGAAGTTGACCCTGCTTTTGAGATGCAACATAGTACTTTGACAGGTAAAGAAAAGGTCATTAGTAACTCCAAAATTCAGATATTAATCTCTGCTAAAAGAGGCACTTCAGAAAGTGCCTGGGTGTTAATCTTTTGGATGTATTTTGAATGTAGAAGTAATTGTACACCTGCTGGGTGAGTTGTACTTGAGTACAACTGTATGTTGGGATGGGCAGTCAGTCACAGATGCTATTTCTGAGACTTGAAGAGCTCCCAAATGCTTTTATCTAGTCTTCCTTACATATATGCTGTATCCATCTTAGCACATCCTGACAGTATTTCCATGTCCCTTTCATCATTGAACCAGGCTGTACGATGTGACAATGCCTTATGCTCCAGGAGCAGCCAAAGCACAACCTACCTTGCCTATGCAACCGTGGTTGGTGAAATGGCTGCACATGGAGTTGGACAAGGTCTGGTATGCTTTATGGGAGTTTCTGCTCTGCTCTGTGCCAAGCAAGCTTAGCTTGTCTCCTCTGTGCAGTCAGGCACGTAAAGCACCAAGGGGGGGCACAGCCCTGCAGAGCAAAGCGGACAAGTGTGTGAGGCCCCCTGCTTCCTCTGTGGAGATGCCTAAGTAGGTACCAACAACAGCTCTTCATGCCAAGGCCCTTCACCACCCTGCAGGGGCTGCATGGTGAAGGGTGGCAGCTGCTCACCCAGTGGTACCCCAAAGCCATACCTCCCCAGGGCTTCATGGGTGGAAAGGGTCTGTTGAGGGAGGAGGCTGGAGCTGCCTGGCGAGGAGAGGAAAGCCAGCTCTTGGACCACCCCACAGCAGGAGGTGGACTTATTTATCAGCACAGCCTGCCTGGTGCCACCTCCTTTCACTTTAGACTGAGTCTACCCTCCAGACACCAATGAATGTACTCTTGTAAACAAACACCATGGGTTGTCCTTTTTTTGTTGTTGTTGCCGTTGTCGTTGTGTGTTTTTCTTTCTTTTCCAGCTAAAACTGCTTTGCCTTGAGAGAGCAAAGCAACGTAACCTTTGCAGGCTCTTGAGCAACTTCTAAATAGTCCCTGCTGGGATGAGAGCCTTTGCTTTCTTGGTGAAAGATGCATGGCCATGGGCAGTAAACAGTTCAGGGACAGTGGAGAGCACACAGTACAGGCAGGAGGGCTGCCCAGGACTGCACCCCAGTCCTGCTCTCCCAAACCGTGGCATTGCTGAGCCCAATTCAGGGGCACACCCCATGAGGGTTCTTACTGCAGCATTGGATGGTGTATCAACATTGAAAGCACTCAAAGGAAGGCAAAAGTTTCACCAAGGGCAGCAGAGCACCAGGTGCATTAAAAATACAAAGAGAGGCTCAAAACTCGGCCTTGACCTCACCATCCTTCGTGGCATGTGGGAGGAGATGCAGCAGGGATGGCCAGTGGAGTCCACAGTGGCTTGTCTGTCTCTTTAGGGTTTCTCCTCTGTTTTTCATGCTTGTGTAGCCCTCATCACACTAGTGGATTCCCCTTGCCCTGGTTGAGCATTACTGTTTGACAGCACAGCACGTAACACCAGCTGGCGTCTGGTTAGCCCTGGAACCTACCAATGGCTGTTGACGGATACAGTGTCCCGTTCCCTGCCACTGGAGGGGTTAGGATGCCTCTGGAAGCACAGATAATGTAAGTCTTTGATCGTCCCATTTTCTCCGCTCCTGCCCTCTGACAGATCTGGTGGCCCAGGAAAAGTGGTTAGCTGTTAGCTTGTCCCTGCCTGTTGCTCTGCTGCTGGATGCTGCTCTGCTCTGCATGGGGAGGAACTTGGCTTTCTTTCCCCAGAATGTTTGCAAATGTCCTTTGTTTGCCTGGCCGCAGCAGCAAATTGGAAGTAGTGTGACCATCACAAAAATCAGAGGGGATTCTGCCTCCAAACACATCACAGTTTGGAGGTTGAATGTTATGAAACTGAAGATGACTAAACTGATCTCACTGGGATATTTCCTAAGGATGCTGCCTTCCCTTGGGTCAACACAATCCCAAGGATTTGTTTCATTCACGCATTAAGCTGAGCGACTTCAGTGTTGTTAACTGTAAAAAAAACCCCAGCTTTTCTGCACTTACTACTATAGCCCAGCCACACACTGGGAGTTTTGGTGAAGAAGAAATTACTGGGTCAGCCAGCAAAGTTTCTTTGCCACCAGCTTTTCTCTTGTTTCTTAGTTTTTCCGCTTGAAGAAATTGGAGACCAGTAATCCCAGTTCACACAATGCTTTTGGCATCAGTGGACTCCTCTTTGCCATGCATCGAGCAAGCTTGCAGCAGCATGGCAGTTCTTCATCCCAACACATCTACATGTGAAGGCATAGGGGCACGGAGGAAAGCAAGTTGCGTGTTCCTCCCCCTTGCCTCACCGCTCCTACCACTGCAAGAAGTAGAAGTTGAAAGCTAAGCTTTTGAGTTACTAGCAATTTCCACTTCAGTGCATTATTGGCTTTCCTGCAGTGCCATTATAAGCCTGTTTACAAGACAATAGACAATGGAAGAAGTTGCTGGGGCTCCCAGTGGACACATGTTGACAATAAACCCCTGTAACAGAGGTCAATTGTGTGTTCCCAGAATAGTAGAGGGTAACTCGCTGCCTGAGGAGCACAACACTGCAAATGAACTGATATAGAAGAGATGTCTTATTGTCTGAGCCATTGAGTCAGCTTGGCCCAAGAAGACTAATTTTCCAAAAGATCTGGTCTCTTCACTTACTGCAAGGATATGACAACATGTCTCTTCCATTGGTAATGCTTATGTCTACGCAAAGGTCCCTGTAGTCATAGATATAAAGCTATTTAAAATGATTCGAAGTGTAAAGAGGCAACACCACCCTGAATGTCATGTTCTTGACCAGGTGCCCCCGCTGGTGGAAAGCCTTTCTCTCCAAGCGCGACACAAGAGTGAGTCAGACGGCAGTTTCGTGTGGGTGGGGTGGTTCTGCACAGTAATGGGGGGAGGGACGGAATTATAAAACACTATGTCCTATTTTTAAGAAGTTGTAACTCAGCTCTACTTTTCCCTTGTAAGAAGTCTCCTTGGGCAGGAAAGCATTTTTAACACATGGTTTGCAAAAAGAAAAAAAGAAAAAAAAGTTACTGACCAAATAGAGTTTGGGATTTTTCTTTTTTCACTGGTCACTTTTCAGCTTTTTGTGGGTGTCAAAAGAATTAAGAGCTTCTTTTTTTCATGTGGCTGCAGATACATTGATTGTGCTGTGATAACCAGAGGCTGACAGGTTGACTGACTGAATAGGACAACCCATGGTCATTTGTGTGAAAGATGAATTGTTGGCAGACAGACTGCTTATGATGGGTTTCATATTTGAAAGTCTGGCACACCAAGGTCTCCTTGGTGCTACAGGAGCTGTGCTGACTGCAAGGTGGTATGCAATAGCAATGTGAGCATGTATGTGAGCACTTGGATTGACAGGAAGATTTGCACAGGCTCCAGAAGCATTCTGGCAAACAAAAACTCTCTCCTTGAAAAAGCATGTGTATCACTCCACAGAAAATATATCCACCTACAAAGCGATCCAAGAAAGGCTGTGGGACAGCCCAAGTCTCCTCCATGCGCCATCTCCACAGCAGCAGGGAGATGAGGTTGCTATCATGCAGTGGCAACAATTGTCTTATGTTTAATGCCTATTTTTACTCTTCTTGCCTCCATTTTTCCTGGCAGGCGAAGGTCTGGAAGCAAAAGCACCGCACCCTGGAGTGGTGGGGGATATTACAGTGGAAGCACAGTGCCAAGGTTATGGTAAGATCCTAGGCTCCCCTTGACTGGCGTCGCAACAACTTTATGACCAACTTTGTCTTATGAATACCCAAAGCTCTGGGCCAAGAGACAGTTTTGTTTTGTTTTTTTTTTTTTCATTTCGGAGCCCATTAGTGAGCAGCCAGCAGTGGAGACAGGAAGCAGCTGCTCTTTAAAGGTCAGGTTGGTACGATAAATACATTTTCTTTTCAGCATACCGTGCCACCAAAGCCAGTGGAGTCACTTAAAGCCCTGAGATACCAAATGGTGACCACATGGCCAAGCTAGCAGGGGACTCTCCACCCTGGCCAACTCACCATGCTGTTGCACAGCTGTGCCCTATCCAGCTTGCAGACTGGGCCTCCAGTTCAAATGGGTGTAGACTGGGGTGTGGAGGGTGAGAGGGTTAATGGCACCTAGCAGAAAAACTGGATGCTGAATGTTTCCAACCAAACCAGTGACTTGAATATTTCCCAACCAAAATATTGATTCTTCTTGGTTACTGAACTTCTGCAGCCAAATTCACAGCTCACCCATCCAGCCAGTGCATTAAAGTCTTCACAGAGACTCGCTCATGTTGAGCAAAGTTCCTTGAGGTTTTGTTTTTCATTATTTTCAACTGTCTGGCCTAGAATATATAGGAGGTAAGATAATGAATGGTATCCCTGCAAAGATACATGTGTTCCTGGAAATCCTCTTCTGCCTTCAGGAATTCCATTGCTAGCGTTAAGTTTTGCCTGAAGAAAGGAAGCTAGCAATCACAATCATGACCCTAACACACCTTTGCTAGTATAGTAACACCCTTGAAGGTCTTGCTCAAGGAACTATTTATTTTGCTCTTTTAAATGACGTACATGTTGATCTGATGGGGACATTCACTTTCTTGAAGTCTTCACTGTCCAGCCACATAAGGCCTTTCTCCACTTCTGTGCAAACCATGGGAGAGGAAAACCTGATAATGCCATGCAATCTAGTACTAGCAGGTTGCCGACAATTCTTCACATCCTTTCTAGTTCTTTTTACAAAACCTTCATGTAAATGGTCAAATTCTAGGAGGAACGGGGAAAATACTTGTTATGAGCTCAAACAAAGCAAGCAAACAAGAGTAGAAGGTAAATACAGTCTGAAGACCCAACTAAAACTCTGTCCTCCCTAGGGGATACCCAACTTCATGTTGTCTGATTTGGAAATAATCTTGAGATATTTCTTATTTCTTCTCCATTCCCTAGTAAGCAGGTAGCAATGAAAATGTTTGGCAGGTATTTAGACATTAATAACCTAAGGAGTTTGGAAATTTTTTGCAACCATCTTGGAGGGGAGAGGGGACCTAACAAAAAACAATCAGGACAATCAGCATTGTATCATCATCTTCAGCCACAAGCATTACAGTGCACTCACAGCTCCCTCTTCTCAATTCCAAAATGGACTCCAGAGATGTTTTTATTTCTGGGACACTGCTATGGGCAGTGGGTGTCCCACCAAAGCCACTGATTCCGTTGCCTCACTGGCTAAACTGTTCCGTAAATAAGAAATGCAAAATCTTCCTCTACCCCACCAATGCCTTATGAAGTTGCTCAGGAAAACTTGTAATGCCTGAGGCAGAAGCAGTTCCATATTAACTTGCAAAGTCCAGACACTATGCAACCTGAAGCTTTCTTAATTATGCTATCCTCAACAATTCCTACCTACACTCACACTTCTGCACATTCTCACAAGCGTGTGCACAGTCCAGGGTGATTTAACCTTTACTTTATCAAAACGGGATGCTAGATTTGCGCTCATCTAGGAAAAAAAATTAGTTCCTGACCTTAACAAGGCAATTCCTTCCATCCCAGATCACGGGACTTTGACATTCAGTCTCTTGGAGAAGAGGCCCAGGGACCTACTGTTGGTGGACACCTTGCTGAAAGCCACCTTTGTCCACCAGTGGTCAAAAGTCAAAAGAAGGGTGCCACTCAGCAGTGACCAGCAACCACACCTTCAGCTGTCTATTTGAATATTTCTCAAAAAAACAATCCTTGGCTTGCTCAGCTTGGATGCTCCAAGTGCAAGTGCTGTAACTGTGTGAACTGAAATGGCTGTCTCCTGATTCAGACTGCTGAAAAAGGCTTTATTTTTAATGTAGCTTAGCTGATTTGCACCCGTTTATGGCATATTATTGTCCCAAAGCCTCTGTAGCTGGTCATGATCAGGTGATCCCCCTGCTGATTAGATTATGCTATTCCTCTCTCCTTCTCCTCCGTTAGTTGTAGAGAAAGCAAGGAAGAGGATATATAAAGCTTTCTTGCACTGATCAAGTGAACATGAAGTATTATTTCTTGAGAAGTTTTATAGTCGCTCTGAGCCTCCGAAGTTCTGACCTGAGCTGGTTCTGCATTGCCTATCATGAGAATAGCTATACCTGGGTTGAAGCAGATTCTCCTTCCAGGAAATTGAGCTGGAAACATGGTTTCCACAGAAGGAAACTGGAATGCTTCATGGTCCATGAGCCATGAGATATGAGGGTGAACTGGTTCCTACTTGTTCTTCTGCTGCTGCCTCAAAATCATGTAATTGCCTGCTGTGTTACTTGCCTTTTGGCTGAAGGCATCAGCCTCTCTCTTCTCTCCTCACCTGCGTCTCACCGTTGTCTGTTGGAAGTTATTGTCTTTTTTGATATGCTGTCTGAACTGCCTGGGCGGTTGCTTTCTACGCTACTTTCGGTTCGTTGCCAACCAATCTGGAGGGGCAGCATCCTGCAGCAGGAGAGTGGTTGAAGATAGTAAGTTGTCCAGCTGGCTCAGTTCCTTTTGGAAGATGTGTGATCAGGCTGTAAATAGAACCATTTCCTGTGCTTTTCTTCCCAGGATTTATCTTGTTTATTCATGTGAGCAGTACCTGGGGAATAGCTGCGCCTGGCCTTGGTTTTAATTTGTCTTTATTTCAGCAGCATCATGTCATTACATTGGTGCAATACCAGATTTGGAGGAAATTCATGTAGATGACCTACTCTTGATAGCCCTTTAACTATGGCCAGATGGAGCGTGAGCTGCTTGTGGCCACAGATTGCACATGTTAATGTGCGTGGCTGGGAAGACGTCAGAGCTCTCATCACAGCTCACTTGATAGATGGTTTTACTTCACAAAGCATAAGCCAGAGCAACCAGCTAAAAAGTTGTAGGGTGTTTCTTGGAGTTCTTCAGAGCCCTGGGCAGGTAAGGAGCTGCTCTCTGCCTCCTTCCTTCCAGAGACATTTCGGGACAGTGGGGTGGTAGTGGGGAGCACCAAGAAGCCTTAGGTTAAGCAGACAAGGTGCAAGGACAACTCTGTACAGCAACGGGTGCAGTGTGCCTGCATGTTCTCGGGATTTCCACTTTGCTCTCTTGTTCCCACTCATTGTGGATTTAGAAAACTGTATTTCACTGTGCCAGTTCCCCACGTGTCACCCATAACACTTGTAACATGCAATAACCCTTAATAGCCAAGCCATCTGCTTCGTTAGCATCTTTACTGAAAGGATCTCAAAACGCTTCATACAGGAAAATGTTTCTCTCAGCTTTTACCAAAGGGCAACCTAGAGCCAAAGCAGAAAATGATCTTCGCAGGAATGATTTCAAACCAAGCTTCCTGACTGCTTTTCCAGGAGCTGTTAAAGAACAGCGCTTTCATCCATCAGCCTGGTCCAGTTCTGATTCTTGTGGCCACTAAATTTTTGTTCAGCTTCTCTCTCAGTGCGTCATCCAGAGCCCTCCACTTTAGGACTCAGAAAGACACTTAACTCATGACTTCTTACATGGTTGCATCACCACCAGCCTCAGGCTGAACAGGGAGAAAGTCGTCTGAGCCACTCAAAGGTGAGGGTGAAACTTCACTGAATATTTAGCAGGGGCAATCCAAAGAGCTGAAGTATGGCCACCACCTGCTTTGGGAGGTAGCAGTGGGGTGGTGAGATGCTTGGGACTGCTGAAGGGTGCACAAGTGCTGATGCACACGGGAATGCGTTCTCCTCCACCCAAAGTTGGAGACTTGTGGGTGGGAGTCAGCTGGTTGATGTCTGTGTGAGCATGAGGCACAAGGTAGCCTCTGGGCATTGTTTCCCATTTCATTACCATATGATATAAAATGTTTTTAAAGAAAATCTTGCTTTTTCACTGCCATTTAATGAAGCTGTAGAAAGGAAGAGCGAGTCCCACAGCATGCTGGGGAGATGGGGTTAGCTGATACTCAGCCACTGCAGTAATGCACTTGGCTCAAAACCCCTTGCAGCTTTATGTGATCTCCAGGGCCTGAAGGTCTCCTGCAGCTGGGCCCATTGCAGCGGTACGTCCCAGGTGATTGTAGCAATGCAAAACTTCACTTTCTAGGATTAAACTCCAGGATTTCCCCGCTTTTAAGCAAGTTCCAGCTCTCTGGAGTCAACAGCAACTTGGCCAGATCCTGCTTTCAATTACATACAGATGTAAAATGCAGGGTAATGCAGTGCTCTGCTATCCCCTCCCGAGCTGAGCTGCTCCGTTGGAGCTGTACCTTCCCCAAAGCATTGGGAGGCCAGAGGGATCCCCCCAAAACAGTGCGGTGACCCACTCCCCAGTGTTACGTTGGGATTTCGTGTGCCTCCATGCTGTCTGGCTCCTCTGAGGCTGGGAAAGGGTTTGGATGTGATTCATTCATTGCAATCAAAACCTAACAAGTACTGGAAGAAAGTTCAGATATATGTGAAATAACTTGTCCAAAAAGCTGGCAAAGGCAGCTTATTTTTCCTGTCTTACAAGAAGTTATGCAATCAAGTGATTAATTACCCGTGGCACGGTCTGAGGGGTGAGAGATTAATATTGCTGGAGACTGCTGCTGTTGACCTTGTGTTATACCCAGGATGGGAATAGCCCCAGCTTCCCAGCAGAATAAACCTTGCCCAATGGTGAGACTGTCTTCTCCATGTTTGAGTGAAGAGATTTAAGTTTTATTTTTCTTCCTGAGTCTGTCCCTCCAGCAGGAAATAGTACCACCAAAGTCTCCCACCCATCTCCCAGAAAAAAAGGAAGTTCAAGTATTTTATGATTCAAGGGCTCTGCCTCACAGAGCTGTGGCAGCGGAGTGGGAGCCCAGCCATCGACGCGGGCACTGTTGGGAAATGGCTTAGCAGCATTGCATGTGTTGTGGGGCACGGGCTGAGATCCAGTGCCCGCTGCACTGGAAACCATCTCAGCTGGTTGCAGTTAGCCCCAGGGGGCGAACCTCAGATTCAGTCACAATTTTAAATGATGGTTCTTGCCTGCACTGGATGCTCGTTAATGGACATTGTAATATTATTTCTTTCCTGGGGAAAGAACCATTCCCTGGGATGTGACAAAAATTTATTCTGCGTGCAGTTGCATTATTCATTCATTCATTCTGCTCATCATGTGCAGCTGAAGGGTGCCACGTTTCTGTGGCCTAGGAGGACATGCCTGCTCAAGCACATTGCTCACTGCTCACCCTACCTTTCCTTCTCTACTCAAGCTCATGTGCTGCAATCACTTTTAGCTGAAAAACCTGCACCAGCTTGCTGTCAGCAGTGCTAGCTTAGACCAAAACTTGTTTGGTACTTTTATTAAAAGGTTGCTTTTCAGTAGTTTTTATCTTTGCCAAACTAAGCATTCACTTCAAGGTGAATTTATTTTTCCAGGGAAAGGTGCAGCCAACCTTCAGCCATTTTAGTCATTGGATGTGTGAGCAATAATGTGTAGCTTTCCCTATATTTAAAACCTTGTTGACTCTGTTATTAAGCCTTTACAACCCCATTCTTTGGAGTATATCTTCACACATCCTACCTCTCATGCCTCTGTTTGCAGTGTTAAATACTCTTCTAAGGAAACAAATACTCATTATTCAGTTTTAAGCTACAGTCAGTATAGGAAGAGGGAGTAGAAGAAAGGACTTCTACGATTTTTCTTTCTCAATTAGTGGTTTCCATCAAAGCAACTTGGCCTGTGAAAGCTCCTAGTGAATGAGAGAACCAAGCATAAGTAAGGAAACTAGGAAAAATAGGGCAGGTGGTGAGGGGTTACTTCATCTGCAATAAATAAAAGCTCCCATAATCTTTGGTTTCAGGAAAGGTCAATAGTGCTGGTGCCAAATAACTCCTAGCAACAGGAAGACTGGGCAGCAGTGAGGCTCCCAGGGCTGGTGGGCACCTCTCAGCTGAAACGAATGGAAAGGACAAGGCTACCAAAACAGTGAGACATTGAATGGAGGCTGAGTGGAGGGCTTGGAAATGGATGGTGTTAATAGCTTTCAAAAATGCTGTAACAGACCTGACTGCACGTGAGGCGGAGCTCGCAGCCACTTGCATAGTCAATGATGGCATCAGCAGTATGACTCATGTCTAACTGCCAGTCTGGAAGAGCTCTGGCACCTCATTTGCTCCTGGTCTTCTTGTCACACTCTTGGGTTCACAAGATCACAAGGTAGCTGAGGTTGGAATCTCTCTGGGCAACTTGTGCCAGTGTAATATCAGCCTCACAGCTAAAAAAAACAAAACATTTTTTTCTATGTTTAAATGGAATTTCCTTCCTTTCAGCCTGTGCACATGGCCTCTCATCCTGCTACTGGGTATCACTAGGAAGAGACTGGCTCCATCTTTTCTCTCCCTCATCAGATATTTATACTTGATGATAAGATGCCCCCTGAGCCTTCTCTTCTCCAGGCTGAGCAGTCACAGCTCTCTCAGCCCCTCCTCATATGACAGATGCTGCAATCCCTTAATCATCTTAGGGGCTCTTTGCTGGACTCATTGCAGCACATCCATGTTTTGTACTGGGGCACCCAGAACTGGACTCAGCTCTTCAGTGTTGGATCACCTCCCTCATTCTGCTGGAAATGCTCTTCTTAATGCAGCCCAGGATGCTCTTGGCATCTTTGCCATGAGGCAGCATTGCTGGTTTGTGGTCAGCTTGTTGTGCACCAGGACCTTAAGGCCCTTTTCTGCAGAGCAGCTTTCCAGTTCGTACTGGTGTCTGAGGTTATTCCTCGCCATGCACAGAACATCGCATTTCCCTTCAAACATTGTGAGATTCCTGTTGACCCATACCTTTAGCGATAGGATGAGAGGAAATGGCCTAAAGTTGCGTCAGGGGAGGTTTAGATTGGGTATTAGGAAACATTTCTTTATTGAAAGAGTGGTCAGGCATTGGAATAGGCTGCCCAGGGAAGTAGTGGAGTCACCAACCCTGGAGGTGTTCAAAAAACGTGTAGATGTGGCACTTGCGGACATGGTTTAGCAGGCATGGTGGTGTTGGGTTGATGGTTGGACTGAATGATCTCAGATCATGAGATTCTATGATTCAGCCTCCTAAAGTCCCTCTGAATGGCACCACAACCTTCTTCTCTATCAATCATTCTTCCCAGTTTTGTATCATCTACAAACTTGTCAAGGGTGTCCTTAGTCCCATCAACCAGGTCATTAATAAAGACATTAAACAGTGCTGGCCCCAGTATCAACCCCTGGGGTGCACCACTAGTGACCGGCCTCCAGATGGGCTTCACACCACTGATCATAATGCTTTTACCCCAGCAGTTCAGCCCACTTTCAAGACACCTCACTGTCCATTTATGTCATCCATATTTCGTCAGTTTGTCTATAAGGACATTACAGGAGACAGTGTTGAAAACCTTCTTAAAATTGGCATAAACAACATCTACTGCGCACCCCTTATCCACCCAGCCACTCATCTCATTGTAGAAGGCTATCATGATGGCCAGGCATGATTTCAGCATATCAAATTCACCAGAGTATGAGTTTTTGGGAAACTGGAGAAAGGGAACCGCACCTCATGTCCCTCCGGCCTTGGTTTTCATAACAGTTGAAGGGAAATTGGTGTTTGAGCTTTTGTTGTAACTAAAAATGCCTGTCTCCCTTCTGGGGAGTTATGTAGGAAAGGCAGAATTTACTGTAAAAGCTTAGTTGTGTGTGCTAGAACTTTAGTCTCTGCTTTGGCATGGACTTAGAAAAATAATAATCATTTAAAAATAAACCTAGCTATTGTATTTAACCTTGGCCCGTGCAGCCAGTGATATTTTGTGAGACGTTCCAGCTATCCACAGATTCTTTTCACCGAAGCTTCCCTTCAGGAAACAAAATAAATTAATGATACAAACAGGAAGCAGCTGTCTTTTCCTAAATAATAATTAAAATGGAGTCCCCTTAGTGGAGGGGGGAATAAAGGGGAGGGAAAAGACCTGAAATTTTGTCGGTTTAACTTTGACCAGCCTTCAGAGGACAGGCTTAGAATAGCGCACAAGCTGTGAGGCTGGGAGGACTTATTTTCTTATGAGCCATTTTTGGATTTAAAAAACAGAGGAAGGTCTGCACTAGGGGCAGATGAGCAAGACAAAGGAATGCTGCTCTCTCAAAGCACACAAGCTCTCCTCCTTCAGTAGTATTCACATGGAAAGAAACATTAATCATCGTAATCATTGATGCTGCTCTTCAGTGGCTTTTATCTGCTATCAGCAATCACTAGGAAATTCCAGGGTGTTCCTGATGCGTTTTTCTTTGTTTGTTTTTGTCCCAGACTCTTGACTTGACACAGTTCTTTGAAATTCCACTTTATGAAGGAAGAAGGACAAGAGAGCTGGAAACTCTCGGCTCCTTCCAGCCGGCTAGGAGGAGGAGGTGGTGGCAACGAGTGTGGTACTGCAAAGGGGCTCCTGCTGTAGCCCCAGGACTTGGTCTGCTCAAGGCTTCCAGAGGTGGAGGGACCTTGCCCCTGTGGGATTAGCAGCTGAGCCTGTGGGTGACCACAATACCATATTGGTCAGCGGCAAGGAAACCAGTGGAAATAACCATGGCCAGCAAAAGCCACAAGCAGCACAAGAGCGAGGATTTTTTATCTTTTACTGCGATTGGGTGAAGCCCTAAGTGGATACAGCATGGCAGTGCATTGGGGAAGGTGCATTTCTTAACAGCATGAAATAACACTTTATTGAAAATTAGGATTGAGTTTGCTCTGTCTCAGGAGATAATGTCAATACGTAACCGTACAACACAGCACTGAGAAAAGACTTTTGATGTACCCTCAGTTGGTGCTCTGCCATTTGCTTGAGTAGGTGATATTGACTGATGGTGCTGATTGTAACAGGAGTGGCTTAATGCAAGTTTTTGTGACTGCAACCAGAGAACAAGTGCAGAAAAACCTGTGCCATAAACCCAGCAGGTTAGCCAGTGCCACCTCCCAAAATATACAGTAGGTGGGATAAACAAGGTTTATGTTTTATTTGTAAGATTCTGAGACTCTACTTGGCAGGAAAAGAGCCTTCTGTCCACTCCCAAACATGTCACTGCGTTGCTGAATGTGGCAGGGATTTACAGATAAGAAAGGAGATGGCAGAAAAATTGGTGACCAGCCTTCTGGTATTTGAAGGTATCATTAGACTATCGTAGATACCAGTTCCTATATACTTTGAGGTATGGAGACTCCAGAAAGACCTCATGCCATTACTCTTGTGCATGAATCAGAGTTGGCACCAATTTTGACTTCAAATTTTCTAGAACAGGTTGCTTTTGAGATGAGAAGGCAATAAGGCAGCTGGACCTGAAGAAGACTTTGACATGGTACCTTTGCTCTGCACTCAGTGACTCTGTTATTTACACAACCTTTCTTCCATCTTTTTCTCATTATAACTTGGACTTCAACCTCAAGTGGGTATCCTCTGAGTGAAGCGAGTAGTAATACATGTTCATTTTTAACTGGGCATAGCAGTCTCCTGCCAGTCCTATATCTGTAATGCTAAAGGGACAGAGCGAATCTCGTGGTAAACCTGCAAATGCTTTTTTTAGAAGCACGGAGTTTAGAAGTGCAAGAAAGTTCAGTCAGGACTGTCCGAGACACATAGCAGCCTTCACCAGGTCACATGGAAAATTTATCCATGGAAAATTTTATCTTGAGTTGCCTGCAGATAAAGATGGTGTCCTCACAGTCACCATGGAAATTCCCATCCTTGTCCGCTCTGTGAGAGGGAAATGTGTTATGAGTCTGAAGGAAAACATAACATTTCAATGTGAGTATTTTGCCTGTTCTCACCCAGGTTCTCTACTGTAATATCCATTAGTAGATCAGATGTAGAGTCTGCATCTTTCCTGCCATGAGGCACACTGGAAGGATAACACGAGCCAAGGGGTTCTCCTTCAGATGGTCAGGAGGAAGTCAGGGGAGCTGATGTATTCTGGGCAAGCACAGCTATTAAGGTAGAAATCTTCAAGGACAACAAAAGAAGGAGTTAATATTTCTCCAGTGGTACAGAAATGCCTCTACAGGGCCACAAGAAGCTGAGCAGATGGCAGTGTGGACATGACTTTCGGTTTTGCGTGCACTTGCACACGATCAGTGCAGTTGCTTGTAGTGGTTAACTTTTAAAATTTTGGAGAAAACACATTTTAATTGATGTTTAGACTCACCAAGCACACACAAAAAAGTATTAAAAAGGAGACATATGTCACTTGAGGCCTCTTGGCTCCCGACAGTACACATGCCCTCATTATTAAATGCCCATAAATTAATCTATTAAGGTACGGGAAACCTAATTCCACATATGACTCTTCATGGGCAGACACTGGAATACCAAAAAAGGCAGCTAGGTCTTTATCACAATGTACAATTCAAAGGAAGTGAGAGGTATTATTCACGTGGGTGTGACCTGATGGCCATGCTGATTCACTCTTCCACTCCAAAGCCCTCCCTGTCCTTCCTAAGCCTTGCTGCCTTTGCAAGGGTCCTTATTTGGTGAAGAGGGCTACATATTTTGGCCTACCCTCTTTCCTCCCTGCTACAAGTTATTGTTGTGGAAATGGCTTACAGAGGGGTGTTTTTTGTTGCGTTTTTTTTTTTTCTTTTCTAAAAGATTAGGCTCCCCGTGGCTAAGAATAGCTTCTGCTGTTGTGTGAGCAGCAGCAAAAAGTAGAAAGAGTATCAACAATGTGAATGGCACCGGAGGAAAAAAATCCCACTCCACCCGTCGCGACAGCCGTCCACTTTTGGAGATCTCTGGGTGGCGCGTGGCTAATTTTGAAGCTTCCTCAGTGGGATCCACAGTTGGTGTGACAAAACGGATAGCAAAGTTAGGGCAATCATTCTGCATCAAGTAAACCCTTCAGTACTGCAAACATGCTGATAATCAGACTTCATCAATGCCAGTGAGCTTTGAATTGTGACAGAGCTAGGTGTTTTGTTTCCACAACAGATGGCTTGCTACGAAGTCCCAAAAATCTTGAACTGATGTATTTATGTTAAAAGATAGCTCTTGGTGTAGCCATGCATGCTTTGTCCTCTAACCGCCTGGGAAAGAGAAGAGGATCGATGGGCTCCAGGTATATCTTTTTTCTCCTTTTTTTTTCAGACATTTTTGTCCTAATTCTTCTGTAGGGTCACTGCCATCCTGATCGCTCTTGGTTTTCAGCAGTTTCTCAGAGTTGTAGTGAGAGACCCAGGACAGAAGACCTCAAAGGAGCAGCTGGGAAGATGTGAAAGGAAGGCTAACAAGGCCACTCAGTTGTTATTCAGAGGCTTATCTTTCAAATACTGTTTTCCAAGGAAGAGAGGGATGAGAAAGGCTCTGACTTTGATTTGCTATCGCTACAAATAAACCCTTTAAAACATATCCCAAGTAGGGTGAATAAAGTCCCGAAGCAGCTCATGTGAGATATGCGCTGTCTCGGCAGCTTTGGCATTTTTTAACACAGATGCCAATAAGAACTCAATTTCCGTAGCCAAATTTGGAATCAAGTGGGCAAACTGGGGACCAGAGCAGAATTATAATTTACTGCAAACAGATGGGTTCACAACAGTTTCAGCATTGTTTACTGAGGTGGCAACAAATGGGACAAGGAGGCAAGAGGGATAGCAGTATCTGACACCAATATTATTGCCAAACACTTAATAAAACCTAACCCAGAGAGTGATGGACTACTTGGAGATGATGTATAAGGCAGGCATCACAAACTTTAAATTGTTCAACAAATTTGTCAACCAGCAGTCAGCATGTTAAGCTGCTTGGTCACCTGTGACGTGAAAAAGATATGTGTGGTGCCTGAGCTGTGGTGAGCTTAGAGTGGATGAGGATGCTTGAAGATGGTGAACTTTTGGAAGTAACCATGCAAGAACAGGATAAAGCCATTCCTTGTGAATATGAAGGTGCATAGGACATAAAAACAGCTCCAAAGATCTGTCTAACCTAACATCCAGACCCCAGCAGAGCTCATGAGTAGAAGCTTAGGGAGAAGTAAGAACAAGGGCAAACATGTACAATACTTCCGCTCAGTGCTGTCGTAGCCTGCAACTATTTTCAGCTCAGGCACTTCCTGAGCCAGATATGGTTTCTATGTATTTAGTTACTCTCAGTGGATTTCTATTCTGTGAACTCTCCTTGAATCCATGTAAACTTCTCATATCCACAACATCTTTTGGTAAGAAGATGCACAGATTTTCTACTTGTTGCTTGAAGAGCCATCTTCTGTCTGCTTTTCAGCCTGGCTCCTACTAATTTCATGTAATGCTGCCTGGTCTTGTGCAGGAGGAGACAGCAAAGCCTGCCTCATCCCTGCTCCAATGCCACTCACAAGCTCAGAAACCTCTCTCATGTACCGCCCAGTCATTTCTTTTCCAGCCTGAAGATACCTGTTTCAGTTGGTATGGAAGCTAAGCTGTGAGGTGGAACTTGTGAAGGACTTGGGCTATTTTTATGCATGGCCTCACTTGCTCTCAGACTCCAAAGGGTTTTGTTGCATCTTGGAGTCATGAATGAAAGTCTCCAGCTTGCTCAGAGCTTGAGTTCCAGCTCTAATGCTGCAAGTGTCATGCGTTGGCAGAGCTGTAGGGATATAAATAATAGCCTGCACTCAAATCCCAGGGAGGAACAGTTCCTAACCATGCTGTACACATGCACAAGCCATTCCTGGAAGCCTCTTCACACTCCCATCCTCCCTTGCATCTCCCCAACTTTGCCAGTAACCCATACTCCCAGTTTCACTTCCAGGGGTCTTGTGAGGTTATTTGTGTCTACAAGCTGCACGTTGCAGACAAACTCATGGAGCTTCTGGCAGTGACTAGCAGCTTAGCCTTTTCTCTCATTGTACTGGTATGTAAATCCGTTGCGAGTGCCCAGGGAAACCAAGCAAGAGCCTGCCACCTGCATAAGCATTGCTGAGTACCTACCGAAAGCATAGCGTGCTCTCTGCTCTGCGTGTGTTTGTGTGTCACAGTGACCTCTGAGCACACCATCTGAAATAACCTCATGCATGCAACGAGGAATAGAAAGAAAGGAAGGATGCATTTTATGTAAATGTAGTCAGAAAGTCTGCAAGACAAATTGCTTGAAGTGGTTCGAAAGATGAAGAAATATGACTCACTTCCAGGAGGAACTGTTTGCTGGGCTGGGCTGAGGGTAGTATTGCGTCTCAGGCAAGTACATAGTTGCCATTAGGGCTTTACTGACATCCACGTGGATGGGTTGGACATCCAGTAAACTGTATGATGGGCATGCAGAGCAGGTGTGCTTCATGAACACCGAGGCAGCCCTGCAGGCAGAAGATGTACCTGTTTATCTGCAGTGTGGATTTACACATAGCTTTTGTAATCAGTGTCACTAACATAAGGACTCTCGCCACACTCTCAACAGAAACATGTTTATGAGACACCTTTGTCTAGGCAAGTAGGGACCTCCTGCCTGGTTCAGAGTGGTGGTGTGTCTAATTAAACACGCTGTGTGCCACAGAGCCAGTGGCAACACTGCAGAGGACAAGGTAAAAGTGCTCAGTGTGGGCAGCTGTGCCCTAGCAAGCTGCCAGCACAAGACTTCTCTGCCCCCTGGGCTATCAGCACTCCACTCCTCTGAAGGATGAGGGTTTAGCAATGTTTATCAACACTTCCCCTGTGAAAAGCAGCTACATGTACCCTTATGAATCACAGAGATAGCATTCTCTTCCCAGTGTTTTTCTTTCACTAACTCCTTGCAACACTGAGCAACTTCACTGAATTAATCTGTGGCTGTTGACGAGATTGGGTATTTTATTTCAGACCCTCTTTCTTCTCCATGCATCATTGCCTACTGAAACCAGGGCCGCTGTTGCACGTAGGAGAGCTTGAGAGATGCCCTTCACGTGCAGCTCCACAGCATGCCCCAGCCCCACTGTGCCAAGGGGAGAGCAGTGGCTGGTCCTTCCCCCTTGGCCAGGCATGCGGTTTTGGCAGCAAAACCCTACTAGCAGCGTGTTGTGGCCCAGGTGTGTTTCTGAGCAGGACCCAGCTATCACTGATAGCAGATTGCATTGCAGCAGTCCACCCTCTGAATTTTCCAAAGCCCTGCTCCCAACCATATCCATCGAGGACAGGAATGCAAGTTCACCCGGAAACCACCTTTCGCTTTTAAGTGAGTGCTTCTCTGAGCGGGTTTGGTATTTCCCATCTCTAGATACCGCATTTTTTCCACTGACTCTGCAGGCAGCGCCAGGAGTTTCAGCGAGAGCCTAAATCCGTCAGCACACCAGGAAGCGCAGGAAGCCAAACACCGAAACTTCCCATCCCATTTTCAGCAGAGGGGTCAGAGCCGTCTCTGCCCTGTGGCGCGACAGCCGATTTACTGTCCGCCCTTCACTGCTGGGACAGGAAAGCGCTCGCAGACGGGCTCCATCGCCGGCGCCCCGGGCCCTTGGCAGCCATCCCCACCCCGAATGAGGTGTGGGCTCTGCCTCTCCGAGGCCAGGGGCTTTTCCTTTCTCCCGGCCACCTCTTCCTCCGAAGACATCGGATGAGTCGGGCTCGCTTGCACATGCTGGGGCTGGTGGCAGGGTGGCACAAAGCCTGCATTGTGTGCACTCGCCGCCCTGAGAGGCAATCTAATTGTCTTCCCCAGCTCGGAGCAACAATTTGCTGGCAGCCAGGCTTGTGTCATTATATAACTGGAGATAGTCCGACTTGTAAACAGATCTTCAGAACATGTCTCTCTTCCCCTATTTTGGAGAAACAATAAGCTCGGGGCTGGCTGACACCTTGACGCTGTTTGCAAGGGCACGCATTGAGCCTCTGCAGGGAGGGATTCGCGCATGGCATCACCTCCTCCTTGTGCCTAGCAATGGGGAGTCAGCAGGGGAATCCCAGGAAAGGCAAGGGCTTTAACAACAAGCCTGGAGGCCTGCAAGGCTCCTTCAGCTGCACCTCATGCCATGCAAGCGGGCTTTCCTCGGGCTGGGAGAGGAGCTGTGCAGAGAAGGCTTTCCAGCAATAAGCCTGGAGGAGCCCAGTGGGTTAAAGAGAGGAATTTGATTTCCATGCTCACTTTCCCTCCTCCCCCTGCCCAGCTGCTATGCTAACTGCCTGGTGAGGGAAAGGCAAAAGGCATCCTCCTCTACTTCCACCCCTGAGGGAGCACATTTCCATGCATGACTTGCAGGCTAGTGAGGGATGCCCAAAGGAATCTTCTCCCAAGGCTTGCCAGAGCAGAGATGAAGCTGAAGGCATCATGTTGTCATGGTCGTCTGTGCTCCTCAGGCTCCTCAGGCTTTCCTCCCCACTGGGTATGCTCTGCACTCGGGCTTGTATATTCATTAGGAAAGAAAAGAAACTACTCTCCCTTCCCGAGTTTCATCTTTCTATGCTTCAGCACACGGTAACATCAATGGACAAAATTTCTACTCTGAAAAGCTGTTTCTCATTGACTGCAGCAGACAATCTTCATGTTCGCTTCGGTGCTGGGCTTCCCAGACAGCTGTTCTGCTGCCTGATCCTGAAACAGGGAGCAAGGAAGGAGTGTCAAAAGGAGAAATCACTTATTGGGCTGGAATTACCCTCTGATTTTTCTATGTAAATACCAAAGAGGGTAAGAGGAAAGGGCTGCTAGAGCCTGGTCAGAGCCTGCCTGAAGGCAAGTGTCTGCAGTGCTACCCTTGCTGCACAGGGGCTGAACCTGAATATCCCAGCACCAAAATGGGCTATTTACCTTGTTTAGGTCCTCCCCTTACCCAGCCTTTCCTCTGCCTTCAGTGCTAATGACTTCCTTTTCTGTTTCTCTCTTCCATATCACTTTCCCTCAGCCTCCGAAGCTCTGGGTACTGCATCCCTCCCCCAGAAAGAGGGTAGAAAAATATTGAGAGGCTGCTGCTCTATTGTAACTTGGCAGCTGCTAGCTCCACGCGTCCATCTTCCTCCACTCCTCTCTCCCCCACTGTTAGATTCAATTTCATAAATAAATACCCTGCGTATTGACGTCAGTGTAGGCCTTGAGAAATAATACTCCTGTCGCTTTCTTTGCTAAGCATGGGGAATGGAGGGAAGAGGGAGGAGGAACAGAAGCAACAACATCTTGGAAGATGAAGTCTTAATATTCTCTTAATTGCCTCCCTTCCTTTGCTGCTATGCCCCAGCTGTGAAGAAAACAAAGATTACTGTTATCAGTATGCCCTTCTGGCTTGAGACATGAAAATCAAGCATCCAAAACTCCTGTCCCTGGTGATTTTTTTAGTGAGGGGCGATGATGGAGAGATACTGCGTCCTAGAATTTGGAGGGGTACACTCAGAGGTACCTGTGCTCCTCACATGGAGCTTAAGAAAATTGTACCCAAAATGCTGGCAGAGCTTGGTACAGCACCTTGGAGAAATGAAGGAGATGGTGCCTCCATGCAGGGAGAGAAGATAGATATCATCATGAGTGTCTTGGTCTGGTCATTAGGAGATGGCTGCTAGCCACCAGAAGTGATAAGACACCATTGGCCTGCCAGTAGAGCCAATGAGACAGGAAACCTGGGTGCTCTGGGGGAAGTTCTCTATTAAGAAATCATTTAAAATTTTTCATATTTGTTTGTGGTAACAAGCTTTTTAACAAGTCGCCCGGGTCTTGACTGCCTTCCTAAATCAGTTCCTTGAGAGTCTGACAGAGCTGAAGGATGTGGTCTTGCACTGAAGAAGCACAGCCTTCATCTAAACAAACTGGTGGGAGGACAGGGAGGCAGAAAGACTGTCCCAGGACTTCTCCCATGGAAAAGTATGCAAATACTTTGCTTTACATTATAATCATTGGTATTATTTCATCTCGCTGTCCTAAATTTGTGAGCTATGCTCGTTCTAAAGCTGACCAACAAAGGAGCACACACATGTCCACAAAACAGATGCGAGAGCTTTGAAAAGCCAGTACAAGCTGAGTTTAACTCTAGTAATTTTGAAAAGTGAAGGGGATATTTTATTGCTGGTGACAGTGTGCAAGTTATGCACTTGTCTCTGCTGCTGCTACCTGTGAATTGCTCAGATATTTGAATAGAGTCTTTCTTCCATCCGAAACTATGATATGCTTAATGCTTTCTGGTCATTGCTGCTCGCCATGTTGCTCTTTGTAGAACACACACAGAGATGGATGCTCTACTATGGTGCTCACCTCCGATCTCTGCTGCATGCCTTACCTGTCCTGGAAACCCAAACCCAGAGCTGTGAGCCGCCAGCTAAAGACCAGAACAGCCCATTTTGAGTGCCAAGTCTGACCTGTCATGCTGTCCAAGCCAAAAAACCGCCCTAGTTCAGAAATTTCCTGCCTCCAGGCTATTGCTGGTTGCTGAGCCAGAGCCTGGCAGGTTGGAATCCGCAGCTTTCAGTCCACTTTTGGCAGATGCAAGGAGAAGGCAACGAAAGAAGTTCTCTCAGGGCGCTCTGCAAATGCTGACATGATTTTAATGAGCAAGTGCATTCCTCAGGACGTGCACAGCTGGGAGTGCAGCAGCGAAGCGGGCCAAGATTCCTGCGAGGACCCATGCCTTTCTGGCAGGTTGAAGTCATGTCTGCCGCAGCGTGCTGCCTGCTGACAGCCAGAGCATCCTTCAGTGCCCTGGGGGTCTGAGAGACACCCCCAGCCTCTCGGTGGTAATGACAGACCCCTTCTAGGACATAGGGTTTCTTCATCTTTGCAAACCAAGGTTTCCCCTTCACCTGCACTGGGAGCCATGGAACTGCCATGCTACCCAAGTCTTGGAGTGTTTTACAGCTCACCTGCTCTTTAAAAAATAAATAAAGTGTGAGGTGTAAAAAAGACATCAGACGCAGAAGGTTGTTATAACCAGGGGTGCGTTGGGTGCTCAGACCTGCCGGTTGTCTCTCCCCAGGGATCACTGCCTGTCACTGCTGCAGCCTCCCACGCTTCTGCAATCCAGCAGCTAAGCACTTGGAGATGTGTCTGTGTAGAGGCATCATAACAAAAATCGGATTCAACTCTGTTCATCCATCTGAGCAAACACGGCATCTTGGGTTTGTTCTCAAGCCTGTAGTGTGAGATTTCCAAGACAAACCTGTGATTTATCTCCCAACCCTCAAAGAGGCTTTGCAAGCAACAGAAGAAACTTGAGCTGAAGCAAAGGTCCAGTTTCACCCAGTCTCCCACCCAATGGCCAGGACCAGGCTCAGAGGTCCCTGTGGCTGCCTGGGTCTCTCCTTGCAAGTGAAGGCAGTCCTTGCCAAGCCAAAAGGTAGGATGGCACATTTTGAACAATCTCCTGGCATCCAAAAAATGAGCTGCTCTTGTCTGGCCCCATGGTGACCGGTGACAGGATAAGGCAGAAAGGGGGATTAAAGATGAGCCGTACTTGGAAACAGCATCATCACCCTTACGGTGCTTCCAGCACTGCTGCTTTGCTCCATGGCAAGAGATTTAGCTGATGTTTTGCTAAGTTTTTAATCAACTCTAAATGTCCCCCATTATAGTGGTTTACACAGCAAAGAACAAAAAGGGATCAAAGCTCCCAAAGGCAAAATTTCCAGCAATGGCCTTCATAGGAAGACCTTTTAGCACAAAAAAACGTATTTATCTCAGTGGGTTCGGAGGGTATCCACCACGGGATTGAAGTTTAGGGACTGTTTTTAAGGGCAATTCACCCTCTCTTGCAGGTTTGAGCCCCGAAAGAGGAGCTACAACGCACTCTGTTCCTCCATGAAGAGTGGTGCTTGGCATGACTCTCTTCCCATCCAACTCTGACCCCAGAAGCGAAAATAAGTGAAAAGTAAAAGAAAAAGTCAGGCTTCATATTCTGGATGGATATTTATTTGCTTAACAGATTTTCTTTTTTTTTTTCTTTTATCTTTTTTGGTACAAAGCATCCAGGAAAGCTTTTACTTCTCTTTTTAAAAAATAAAAACTAGGTTTCTTTTAAAAAAAGACACATGAAAAGGAAAAAAAGGTCAATTATTTGCAATTGCTCTGTTTTTATTCTGCCTTCCCCACCCCACCCACTTCCCT